>Ga0209692_10000757_pt1 | contig 59689 bp, 67 predicted proteins | sample tdDd472_FD_187129 | JGI IMG/M metagenome (GOLD analysis project Ga0209692, IMG submission 187129) | Marine sediment microbial communities from the Atlantic coast under amendment with organic carbon and nitrate - tdDd47.2 (SPAdes)... | ecosystem: Environmental > Aquatic > Marine > Coastal >... | reverse complement strand
ACTTAAATAATGAATTATTTTCACAAATTCAATAAATTGTTAAAGGAAACATATGTGTATTATTATGTAAAGAAGAATTATAGGGATAAAGATTATGTAGATGTTGCTTATTCTGATATACTTAGATTTCTTCCTGCATTATTGTCTTGTATATTAATTTTGCTCTATATCCCTTTCATTATAATATTTACTGGAAATAAAGATGTTGCTTTATTTATGAAGGACAATCTTATGCTTTTTACTATTAGTTCGATTTTATTTCTATACATTTATGCCTACAAATTTTTAAAAAGAAAAGATACCAAGGCAATGATGGAAAAAAGTTTTTATGATGAAGAATATAGAAATTATATTAAAAGTAGAGCATCAATTTACTTAGCAATATCTGTTTTACCAGCTCTTATCTCTATATGTTTTTTCGTAATTTATTATAGGGAAGAACTATTCAAACAACAATAAATGCAAAACAACTCAGAAAGTTCAACAAATATAATATATTAATAGCAGGAACATAATAAACTAGATTTTCATAAACAACCTTGTGAAACTTGACAAATAACGAATTAATAATAAAGAAATTAAAAAAATTAATATATATTTGCAATAAACAAAAGATTTGAAACAAATCAAAAAATGAACAGTATAAATACTTTTAAATGATTATTGGAGTGTACTCAAAAAGCTGGGCACCAAGTTAAGCGACTACGAACTTTTCGTAATCATGTGGAGACATATAGTTTATTACTCAGCAAAATATTAAAGGAACCTATTTAATGAAATATTTTCACAAATTTAATAAAGTGTTAAAAGAAGTTTACATATATTTCTATCTTAAGTATTATAAGAAGTATTTTGACAACCTAAAGAACATAAATGGCAATCAGCATATTTCAAGTTTTGATTTTATTAGGAAGCTTGTATCCCCTTTACTTTCTTTTTTAATATTTGTTATTTATATTCCATTTATTGTATTTTTTAGTAATACTGACTATATTTCATTTTCAAAAGATAGTGTATTTATTATATTTTTATTAACAATATTATTACTTATTGTATATTCAATTAAATTTTTAAAAACAAACGAAATCTTAATACTGATGGAAAAAAGTAGGACCGATGAAGAATATAGAAATTATATTAAAAGTAGAGCATCAATTTACTTAGCAATATCTGTTTTACCAGCTCTTATCTCTATATTTTTTTTCGTAATATATTATAGGGAAGAACTATTCAAACAACAATAAATGCAATACAACTCAGAAAGTTCAACAAATATAATACATAAATAGTAGGAACATAAAAACCTAATAAAGGAAACCTAGAGTGTACCCAAAAAGCTGGACACCAAGTTAAGCGACTACGAACTTTTCGTAATCTTGTGGAGACATATAGTTTATTACTCAGTAAAACATTAAAGGAACTTAAATAATGAAATATTTTCACAAATTTAATAAATTGTTAAAGGAAACATATGTTTATTATTATATAATGAAAAAAAATAGAGATGAAGTTTATGTTGAAGCAGCTCATGCTGATTTACTAAGATTTGTTCCTGCACTATTGTCTTGTATATTAATTTTGCTCTATATCCCTTTCATTATAATATTTTCAGGGAATGAAAAAATGGCCCTATTTTGGGATGAATATGATATATATGTTCTTATTGCTTCAATTTTATTTCTTTATATTTATGCCTATAAATTTTTAAAAAGAAAAGATACCTTGGCAATGATGGAAAAAAGTAGGACCGATGATGAATATAGAAATTATATTAAAAGTAGAGCATCAATTTACTTAGCAATATCTGTTTTACCAGCTCTTATCTCTATATTTTTTTTCGTAATTTATTATAGGGAAGAACTATTCAAACAACAATAAATGCAAAACAACTCAGAAAGTTCAACAAATATAATATATTAATAGCAGGAACATAATAACCTATTTAAGGAAACCAATATGAAAATACTTATAACTCTACTAATATTAGTAGCCATAAATCTACAAGCAGTTGATCATTATTTTTATTATGATGGAGCAGGTAATCGGGAAGAACGCACTCAGATAAAGCGTCTAAAAGTAGTAGCTCAGCCTAAAGATGAAGTCCTTGGAGAGCATAAAATTACAGTATATCCAAATCCAACTTATGGACCCTTAAAAATAGACATCACAAACCTAACCGAGGAAATAACTGCAGAAATAGAAGTTCTTAGCCTTTCGGGAGAAATGCTTTTTGAATTTAAAGATATAGTTGGAATCACAAATATAGATATGTCAAAGCAAGTAAATGGAGTTTATCTCATTAATATTAGAATAGGTGAGAAAACATCTTACTGGAAAATAGTTAAGAATAATTAGAAATGATTAAATTTGTTATTGAAAGGCAGAATAAATGGTCGTTTTAACCACATTAAAAAAACTATAAAATATCAATTCAAAAACCTAACCTAAAACCCCTGCTGTATCAATGCAGTATAACCATTTACTTCATCACCAGTAAAAATTATAGTATAATTCTTACCCAAAGTCAAAAACAAATCATCATTCCGACCAAGCTCCTCCTTACTTATATTATCCTCATACTGAAAGCTCAATTTTACTTCCCTGTTTACCTCTTCCAATGGCGTAGCCTCACCATAACCCAAACCAGTTACAATAGTAGTCTTTTCATCTCCAGTCAAATTCGCCAAATCATATATATTCAGCTGCTCAATACTCGAACTCGCATTAATAAACCTTCTCGTATATCGCCCATTATCATTCCCCTTTAAAGCAGAGCTATGATCCAACATATCCAGTTTATTACCATCAGAAGTAATTATAAGCATTACTTCATTACCAACATTTGCCTCAAAATTCAATACCTCCCCATTTACCATCAGCTCCTTACTCCCCACATCTATTACCGTCGCAATAGACGACTCATAATGAACTCTCGCATCAAACAACAAATTTCCAACCCCAGACTGCAAATCTATCTCTATGTGGTCAGCAAGAGAATTAGCATTAACCACCTGCATAAATACCCCTTCCTCAGAATAATCAACAGCCAAATCTCCAATCGAAGACTCAATAAAAGTAATTTTTATCATCTCAGTTTCATCTTCCGAAATTATCATTATATATGATTTTCCAGCTTCAAATTCTTTCAAACAAGTAAACTCCAACTCTGTCGGACTCGTCGAAGAAAAAATCGTAAATGGTATAACACCCGCTTCTATCTCCCTATATTCACTCTCCTCACCATACTTCAATTCCCTATCATAAGTCTCTCCAGTCTTGAAATTCCTCTCCGATATCCCAACCGTATCCAATTCCAACCAATACGAATGAGCAGCCGAAGATACAGACAAGCCAGGATAATTCTCATTCAAATTTATTATCTTAAACGAACACCCATTACTATTGTTCAAATATAAAAAATCCGGTTCTATAAGCATAGACTTAGTCTTTTCCAACGAATCATAATAAATCAAAGTATAATCCTGATACACATTCAACGAAGTAAACAACTTATCCTCATCATTCAACGAATTTGTATAAGTAGAACTCTCGCCCGACTGACAAGCACTCAACTCTCTCCATCCACTTATATAATTCGAACCAACTCTACTAAAAATTTCTTCATCATTTCTATATACATTTATCTCATCTTTAGATAAATTCACCAACCTCAAATTCGAATTCTTATCCTCCAATTTTATCGGTATCAGCTCTATCAACGCCGTCGAACTTTCCTTCTTCTCATCTAATAAATATACAGTCTCGTCCCCAACATCATTGTAAGCAACAATAAAAGTATATACACCCTTACCCTCCGTATCAAAACTATAAGTATTTATAACCCCTTCAGTTATGCCAATATTTTTAACAAGTGTAATCGTCAAACCCTCGTCAGCCCTAATCTCCTTCGATGGTGATAACGTCTCATACCTTAAGTTTTTTACTAATGCCTCCGACCCCGGACAACCCAAATACAATGTATAAGTAACCAAAGTATCATTAACAGCATTCAACACCTTCACCTTAGACTTATCAATACTCTCCACCCCAAAATCAGCATAAGTAAACTCAATCAAAGTATCCACCCGACTACTAACACCCTTGTCCGCAGCAACAGGCAAAGCAACCAAAGTAACAAAAGAATTTCTAACAAAAAATCCCTCGGTCTCCCTACTATATTCCAAATCACTACCCTTATATAATTCATACATACACGAATCATCAGGAGGATTAACCGCAGTAGAACTATTAAAAACACCCACACTCTCAGTCTCACCCTCAAAACCCTTATCAGAATACATCTTCAAATGTCGCGAAACCCCATCATTCCCAAAATTTATCAACCTCAAATAAACAGTATTACTATAAGCATCAGGCCGCAACAATGACTCATCTTCCTCCGGGCAACCCAAAAGCAATAATGTTAAACCTAAAAACATACTAAAAACATATAAACTTGACTTCTTCATCTTTTCCTAATTCTTAATTGCTATTAACTTATTAATGATAGATATACAATAATTGATAACTATATTAGTATATGCAAAATAATTCTTACCAAAATATAGAAAAATATTCAGGATACAAACCACTTTGAACGAAAAACTAAAATCTATTATTGAAAGATACGATAATATTCAAAAAGAGTTAATGCAACCAGACATTATTTCCGATGTTAAAAAATTTACCAAACTAAGCAAAGAAGCAAAATCATTACTCGAAATTGTCGAAACTGCTACTAAGTATCTCAACCTTCAAGAACAAATCTCTCAAAACAAAGAACTAATCGCAGATAAATCCGAAGACGAAGAACTCAGGCAGCTCGCTCAAGAAGAATTAACAGACCTCGAAAATAACAAAGAAGAATTAGAAGAAAAATTAAAAATATTACTAATTCCAAAAGACCCCAACGACCTAAAAAACTGTATCTTCGAACTTCGTGCAGGAACTGGGGGAGACGAAGCAGGTATCTTCGTTGGCGACCTATTCCGTATGTATAGCAAATTCGCCGACAAAATGAACCTCAAAGTCGAAGTAATCTCACTAAACGAAAGCGACCAAGGCGGGTTTAAAGAAATCGTATTCTCAATCTCCGGCGACGATGTCTTCGGTATGATGAAATTCGAATCCGGTGTACACCGTGTCCAAAGAGTGCCAGACACAGAAACCCAAGGAAGAGTACATACCTCCGCAGCAACAGTAGCTGTCCTACCCGAAGCAGAAGACGTAGATGTAGAAATCCGAGACGAAGACCTAAGAATTGATATTTTCAGAGCAGGCGGAAAAGGTGGACAAAACGTAAATAAAGTAGAAACTGCTGTCCGATTAGTCCACAACCCAACAGGAATAGTCGTCAATTGCCAAGAAGAACGCTCCCAACTAAAAAACAGACAAAGAGCTATGAAAGTCCTTCGTACAAAACTATACGAACTCGAATTATCAAAACAACAAGCAGAAATGTCCTCCACTCGTAAAGATATGGTTCGCTCAGGTGATAGATCCGAAAAAATTAGAACATATAACTATCCTCAAAATAGAGTTACAGACCACCGCCTCGAAGGAGACATAAAAAACTATTCTCTAAGAGAAGTTGTTGATGGAAACTTAGACCCAATTATCGAAAACCTTCAAATAACTGAAAGAGCAGCCATCCTAAAAGAAGGCATAAACTAATTAATCTACTAATTCAAAGGCAAATTCATCTCAATCGTTAGCAAATTATTATAATTATAACTCTCAGTCAATTGACCACCAAAAGTCTGAATTATCTGCTTAGAAACCTTATATTTCAAATTCAAAGCATCCTCCTTCGGATATTCAGAATTAGGGTCATACTCCGAAAATATAATCTTCTTAGTACTCGGAATAGAAACATTCACTATAAAATTATAAGGCCCACGCTCCGTACTAATTGACACCTTCGTATTCTCATCGCCCATATTAATTACCAAATTCAATACATTCCGTATAATATTCTCTAAAGACTTCTTCTGTATCTTTACATCAATATTCTCCCTATATCTCGAATCCACTTCCATACCCTTACGTTGCAATGAAAATCGTTGCTTATATACTTGATTTTTGCAAATCTCAACTATGTTTACCTTCTCTTGCTTTTTCTTCTTATCATTATTAGACCTAACCCAACTCAGAAGCTCAAAAATTATTTCATTCGCATCTATTATGTCAGCATAAGTCTGCTTAAGCATCTTCTCAACCTCTTTCATATCTATATCATTGAAATTAGTAATAATATCTTTTATCTTATGTCTTATATCAGATATCCTATCATTCATCATACGCGACATCGGATTTAATATCTCCGAATTCGATTCCTTTATCTTATTGAAAGCCTTCTCAGTTTCCAACAAATCTGCCGCTATCTTTTCTAATTTATGATAATAATCTTCCTTCCCTTTTATTTCTTTAATCACTTTTTCATAATTACCCTTGAAATGATTAAATTTTTTCACTACAATCTTATATTCGTCCTGCAACATTCTATTCTCATTAATCACACCATCATAATAACTCGATAAATTCTGTCTAAAATAAAATACTATTAAAAATATCACCACGTAAATAAAATATGTAGTCATCGCTATAGCATTCATATCATTCGAAATCAATGTATAATCCAAATACTGAACCGAATAAAAATAGTCAAACAAATCAGTCAATAATAAAAATCCAAAATTAGTAGCCAATGCCGAATACAAAAACTTCCTATTCTTGCTCGGTATCAACACCATTATCAAAGCCATCATTGCTATCAAATATAACTTCGGCTGTACAAACCTAATTATCGATATACTATCAACACTCGATAACTTATATATAACCGAATTTACAAACAATAATGCAGATAAACCATATCCCCATACTATTTTAAATAAAGCTAATTTTAATTGCCCCTTCGTTATAAAATACGAAACAGCTACAACAAAAAATATTTGCCCCAATACAAAGTCCAACACATGAAAACTTATCAAGAAATTTATCGTCAAATAAAACTGCAAAACAAATATCATCACAATCGAAATCTTATTTGCCAACTGCATCTTCTCACGCATCAAATCATTATCTATAGACTCTAATCCATGCTTACTAAATTTCTCAAAATAATATTTAATATTATCGTACATACTTATAATTAACTTTCATTTTCCATAAATATAAATAAAAAAAATGAATATATTAAAAAAAACTATAATTATAGTTCCTATTTTCTTCATATTTTTGAATAATTCAATTTCATACAACAATTACTACGCCAAAATGAACACTAACCCACAAACCACTGATACCGCAACTTTCGGAGCTGGCTGCTTCTGGTGCATCGAAACTATACTCGAAGAACTAAACGGCGTTATCTCCGTCGAATCAGGATACTCAGGTGGACAAATAAAAAATCCTACCTACGAGCAAGTTTGCTCCGGCAACACAAACCACGCAGAAGTCGCTAAAATAATTTACAATCCCGAAATCATCACCTTCGACGAACTCCTAGAAGTATTCTGGAAAATTCACGACCCAACAACACTAAACAGACAAGGAAATGACGTAGGAACACAATACCGCTCCGTAATATTCTACCACAACCAAGAGCAAAAAGAAAAAGCCGAATATTATAAAAATAAATTAGAAAAAGAAAAAATCTTTAAAGACCCAATAGTAACCGAAATATCACCCCTCCAAAACTATTACAAAGCCGAAAACTATCACCAAAACTACTACAAACAAAACCCAAACCAATCCTATTGCAGCTTCGTAATAACCCCAAAAATTAAAAAATTCCGAAAAATTTTCAAACACAAACTCAAAAAATAAAAACATTTTAAATATTCTATTATCATCTATAATTATTTAAAAATTTTACTTTCGATAATTTCAACACTTATTTTCCAATCCTTATTTTAATTATAAACCATTTTAAAATCATCTAAAAACCAATTTTTTAACCAATTCATAAAATAAAAATATATTTGCTCTGAAAAAAACTGTCATCACAAAAAACCAATGTCATCTTCAGCATACTCGCATGTCATATAGAGCATAATCGAAAGACAAACCACCCACAAACCCAAAAATTAAAACAAAGCAAAAATATGCAACCAAGTGTAACCTTTCTCCCAAAAATGTCAAAAATCAACGATGAAATATAAAATATATCTAAAATAAGACACTTTGTGTAACCTACGAATGTCGCCAAAAACACCGTCATTCACAGCAAAACGAAAAATAAAAAACTGCGTAGCAGTAAAACTTCAATAGAAAACCAAATAAATAAAACAAACTGCTCCGTAGGAGTAGAATTAAATAATATTAATCAAAGAAAAAAAAGCACAATAAAGATAACCAAGTGTAACCTAAAAAAAAACCGTCATTGCGAGCGATAGCGTGGCAATCTCAAAACCACCGATTTTAACCGTAAAAAACAATACCTGTCTTCCCTTGAGGGAAGTCCCGAAGGGGATGTGTGATAAATTAGGTCGCTCATACCCCAACAATAAAAATCCAAATAATCAGTAACCAAGTGTAACCTTTCATCAAAAAACGCCAAAAATCAACAATATAACTAAATAAAAATCCAATATAAGCAACCAAGTGTAACCTAATGTTACCACCCCTAAATTCATATAAATCACCAATACTCAATTTTTTAGAATATTAAACGTAACTAATTAAGCACTAAACTGTCTTTATAGAAAATAGAAGAAATATAGATGTCAAAAAGCCTAAAAAATAATACAGACGAAGAATTATTTGATTTGATGAAATCAAATAAAAATACTTCACGTCTGGCTTTCGACGAACTATACGATAGATACTCTTCTAAAATATATTCTTATTGCCGTAAGATTATGAATAACTCCCCAGTAGCTGATGACATCTACCAAGAAACATTTACAAAGTTCTTTGAAACAGCTCAAAAAGGAAAAGAAATGACAAACGTCGCAGGCTATATTATTAGAATTGCACGTAACCTCTGCCTAAACGAAAAAGCAAAAAAACACAACGATAAAGTAGCATTAGAAGACTATATCCTTCCATCTTACGACAAATCCTACGGCACAAAACAGCTATTAGACCTGCTCGATTCGGCTATCGAAGAACTCCCAGAACAATATAAAGAATCACTCGTAATGAAAGAATATATGGATATGTCTTACCAAGAAATCGCTGACAACTTAGGTATAACTCTACCAATCGTTCGTATAAGAATATACAGAGCTAAAAATAAATTAAGAAAAGTGCTTGCACCATATTTAAACGAATTAGAAAAAATACTATAATTTTATTATGAAAAATCAACTAAATAACTCTGAAAAAATAATATCCTTGCTCGACGGCGAACTCAACCCAGCCGAATCAAGCCAATTATACAATGACATGGCTTCAGATTTTGAACTCCAAGAAGAAATGAACCAGCAAATTTCATTAAAAAATGTTATTAACAAAAATAATACATTGCCACCCTCCGCATTAAAAAATGAAATTGCACAAAAAATAGGCATCTACTCAGAACCACTCTACAAATCAAAATATATATCCTATTTTGCAACCCTCCTTTTCGGTGGCTTGATTTCTTTCTTCACATTTAATTTCTTCCAAGACAACCCTAACTCTAATTCTGACATCCAATCGATTACTTCCAACTCTAAACCAATCGATATTGAAATCATTACCCCAACATCAACTAATAACAACCAAACATTAGCAAATAATACTCAAGATAATAACAAGTCATTAAGCCACAAAAAAAACCACTACCCAACTCCAAACTACAATTCAACAAATACAGTGGCAAAAGAAGATATTAACCTAATCAATAAAAATAGCTACAATGAAATTCAAACAGCTGAAATAGTAAATTACCAAGACCTCAGTGATAATCAAATAACAAATTCATCAAATCCTATCAGCCAATTTACTTTTTTTAGCAACATAACTAACCATTCAACAAATCAAAACTATAAAAATTCTAAATTTACATTCATAATAAATAAATTTGAAAACCACTCAATTACAAACGTCGGAGTATCTCCAATAATCAACCCAACCATCAATAACCTATCAATAGCATTGATGTATAACTTCAATGAAACTTGGCAATTCGGATTAGAATACGGACAAGAATACTTCAACCAAAGATTCTATTTCCAAGAAAACTTCGTCAAACACTTCATCGACCAAATTTACCTCTCAAATTGGATAGGCGTGAATACTCGTTATCTATCCAATAACTTCAACACTTACTTCGCTCCTCAACTCTTTGCAAAAGCACTATTTGCCTATTCCGAAGCAGGACCAGTAAGCAAATTAGAATCAGGAATAATATTCAATTTGAACGATAGACTCTCATTCTCAACAGGAATACAATACAGCAATTTATTATATACATACAAATCCCAATTCTTTCACTCCAATAAAATCGGTGTAAACGCCGGACTAAATATCAAATTCTAATAACAACTCTAATATGAAATTTACTTACTACATATCATTATTAGCATTGCTTTTTTCCATCGTATCTTCCTGCACCGAAGCAGACCTCCTAGAAACAGATGGAAAAAAAGAATTTGACGAATACATCGAAGACCCAGAAGGCGATAAATTCATCATCCACGACGAAATAATCGATTTCGGTATCATTCACAACCCCTATGAAAATATCACAAAATCATTCCGACTAAGCAACCTAACCAAAGAACAAGATTTCACCTTCGATATCGACAGAGTATTATACAACATAACAAACACAACTATTCCCGCATATAAATACAAAGATATTGAAATAACTTTTGCCGGCAGAACCCCAAATGAGTACAACGCCGAACTAAAAATCAACGGCTTAGACATCAAAAAAGTACCAGTAAAAGCAATAGTCCCACACATAAGTGCGAATAATTATAATTTCAAAGAAGTAAAAATCAACGACAAAAAAGAAGCTTTTATCGAAATTATAAATAATTCAAACAGCGAAATCGAACTTACAAACCTCAGACTATTAAGCAATAACAATGTCTTCTCAATAACTGATGACCTAGAAAATCTAAAAATTGCTGCATTAATGAAGTATTACCTGAAAATAGAAGCACACTCCGAAAACACTGGAAAATATAATGCAGAACTAAGATATAACACAGCCAACACCGCCCACATACTAAACTTCGGAAAATTAGAAGTTGAGATATATTAAGACATACTTAGAAAAACTAAAATACACTAAGACACACTTATCAAACCCCAACTACCATAAATTTATCAATCTATATTCTCTAATATCTTATATGCACATTCTAACTTGCTCATAACAGGATAAGAAGTCGATTGCCCTCCCTTCTTCAAAATCGTTATTTTATTCTTATCCCCACCAAACCCACTATCCACCTTATTAGCAGAATTTACAACTATCATATCGCACCTCTTATCAGCTAACTTCTTCCTACCATATTCAATCTCATTTTTAGACTCCAATGCAAAGCCAATAATATACTGTCCATCACGCCTACTCTCACCAACAGCCTTCAATATATCCTTAGTCTTCACCAGCTCAATATTTAATTTATCCGAACCCTTCTTAATTTTCCCATCAAAAACCTTCTCCGGAGTATAATCCGAAACTGCAGCCGTCATTATAATTATATCCTGACCATCTTTTAACTGAATCGTCTCCTCATACATCTCCCCAGCAGATTTAACATTAACCACACTAATATTGTCCGGCACCTCAATGCTCGTCGGTCCACTCACCAAACTAACATTAGCACCCATATCTCTACAAGCCCTCGCAATCGCATAACCCATTTTCCCAGTAGAATGATTTGAAATATACCGAACATCATCAATCTTCTCTATAGTCGGTCCAGCCGTAATCAAAACATTCTTCCCTTCGAATTTGGAACGTATCAAATGCTCATTCTTCAAAATCTGAAACTCCAACTCCGTATCAAACTTTATTCTCTCCTCCGATTCTCGATGTTTCTTAACAGCATCATCTAACGTATCTTCACTATTAACACTCGTTTTTTCCTCCCTATTCATATTTAACGAACTAACTACCTCCTCAAACAATAAACTAATTTCAGGCAACCTCCCAGTGCCAACTATTCCACTCGACAGTTCACCACTCTCAGGCGGTATTATTTTATAACCATAATCCCTTAGCTTGTTAATATTATTTTCCGTAGCAGGATTTTCATACATAGTAGTATCCATCGCCGGTGCAATAAGCAAAGGACAAGACTTAGGTAATGCCATAGCAAGAACAGTCAAAGAATTATCGCATATTCCATTTGCCAATTTCCCCAAAGTAGCAGCAGAACAAGGGGCAATAATCATCAAATCAGCTCTATGAGCAAGATGTATATGCCACGCACCATCATCTTGAAGACTATGGTCAAACATCTCAGAAACAACATGATTCTTACTCAAATTTGACAAAGCTTCAGCCGTAACAAATTGCTTAGCCGAACTCGTCATAACCACATTTACATTCGCACCCGACTTAACCAACTCCCTTACTAATAGCGGAGACTTATAAGCCGAAATAGAACCAGTAATGCCCAATATTATATTTTTGCCATTCAAATTCATCATAATCCAGATGTCATTACAAAATAATTATTGTTAAATATAATTAAATAACTCACAAAGATAAAATTTCCTAAATAAATAAAAGAATATATTTTATCTACTCCCATTAATTGCAATCATTACTAATTATATAAGCCAATAAACCAAAAAAAATGAAACCCAATTGAAATATAAAACGTAACTTTATGTAATTCAAAAATTTATTATAGGATAAATGATGCAAAAGCACAAAAGTATTATAAAAATGATTTTCATTCTTTCTACAAGTATTCTTATAAACTCATGTACAGAGCTTAGTAAAAGTGTATTTGATGATAAAATAGGGGAGAACGGCAGTTTCGAACATTTCAACTCAGGTATCCCCATTAACTACTTAGTTTATACTAATCAAACAGTAGAACAAGGCAATTTCCATATAAAGCCTGACACAATCGACCCAAAAGATGGTAAACAAAGTTTATTATTTGATGTTATCTCATGTTCAGACAATGGAGGGAGATATTCACCAGGAATTGCCAAAGAAATAGATGCAATACCAAATAGTAATTACAAATTGAGCTTCTGGATTAAAAACAACCAAACGGAATTCATAGTAAAAGCAGGAGGAGTTAGCCCTAAAACTGGAGATATGGAAACGCTTATAAATACAAATAAAGACATAAATCAATGGAAGAAATTAGAGTTTGAAATAAATGTAAAAAACAATGACAAATTGCGATTTGAATTAAATATCCTAAGCAAAGGCAAACTATGGATAGACGACCTAAATATTATAGAATTACCAAAATAAACCAAAAAAAATACTTTCAACAACCAAATTTACATCAAAAAATATTAAAATATTATTTTCCACAATCTAATAAAGCATTAGAGAAGAAAAATCTTACCAATATCTGCAAAAATCAAGGTATATCTACAATTCTACAACCTAAGCCAAAAACAGTAAAATCACACAATAAAAACTATTTAAAATAAAATTAAAAAAAATGTAAAAAAAGTTTGCGAGTTATTTATTCTTTCCTTATGTTTGTGAGCTCTGGTTAATCACAGATTAGAAAAAAATAAAAATCACGGAATTTTTAATGCCAACTATAAGTCAACTGATAAGAAAAGGAAGAAAGAAGCAGATTAAAAAAAGTAAATCTGCAGCTTTAAAGGCATGCCCACTAAGAAGAGGGGTTTGCACTCGTGTTTATACAACTACACCAAAAAAACCAAACTCTGCACTTAGAAAAGTAGCAAGAGTAAGATTAACTTCTGGTTTTGAAGTTAGTGCTTATATCCCAGGTGAAGGTCATAACTTGCAAGAACACTCTATAGTTTATATCAGAGGCGGTAGAGTTAAAGATTTACCCGGAGTTAGATACCACATCGTTCGTGGAGTAGCCGATACTCAAGGAGTAGAAGGAAGAAAGCAAAGTAGATCAAAATACGGTGCTAAAAAACCTAAAAAATAAATCAAATATCAGTATCTAAACTATATTTGATATAATAAATGAAAATTTGAAAATAGATTAAATAAATCTTAAAATTATAATCTCGAAAATAAAATGAGAAAAAGAAGAGCAGAAAAAAGAAAACTTACTCCAGACCCAAGATACAATGATGTGTTAGTATCTCGGTTTGTGAATAATATTATGCTAGACGGCAAAAAACATCTTGCCCGTAAAATCATTTATGATGCATTCGATATCATTCACAAAAAATTGGACGAAAGTCCATTGGACGTTTTCAAAAAAGCAGTATCTAACGTAGCCCCAGTTCTTGAAATTCGTTCAAGAAGAGTGGGCGGTGCTACATATCAAGTGCCAGTTGACGTTAGAGAAGATCGTAGAGTAGCTTTAGCTCTAAGATGGATTAATAAATATGCAAAAGCAAGAAGAGACAAATCAATGTCTTTAAAACTTGCTAACGAGCTTATGGCTGCATATAAAAATGAAGGATCTTCCGTGAAAAAACGTGAAGATACACACAAAATGGCGGAAGCTAACAAAGCATTCGCTCATTTCAAATGGTGATTAATTTCACTATTAGTTCTTTGTCAATCTGAATAGCCTGATACAAAGATGCCCAGACAAATATCAATATCGAAATACCGTAATATAGGCATAATGGCCCATATAGATGCCGGTAAGACGACTACAACCGAAAGAATGCTCTTTTACTCCGGATACCTTCACAAAATAGGTGAAGTAGATGACGGAACAGCTTTCATGGATTACATGGAGCAAGAAAGAGAAAGAGGAATAACCATAACTTCAGCTGCTACACCATGCCAGTGGAACGGATATAATATCAATATTATAGACACACCTGGTCATGTTGACTTCACAGCAGAAGTACAAAGGTCCCTTAGAGTTCTCGACGGTGCAGTAGCATTATTTTGTGGAGTTGGCGGAGTCGAACCCCAGTCGGAAACAGTTTGGAGACAAGCTGATTCTTACAACGTCCCTCGAATTGCATTCGTAAATAAAATGGACAGACTAGGAGCAAACTTCCAAAGAGTCTTAGAAATGATGATAGAGAGATTTGGGGCAAATCCAGTTGCAATTGAAATCCCAATGGGAGCTTCAGACGAATTCGAAGGAATTATAGATCTTTTAGAAATGAAAGCACTATACTACAACAAAGAAGACAAAGGTTTAACCTTTCAAAAAGTAGATATTCCTGAAAAATTTATCAATATAGCAAACGAATATAGAAATAAGATGATTGAGTCCATCGTAGAACTCGACGAAAATCTTATGGAAAGATATCTGGAAGAAGAGGAAATTAGCATTGATGAGCTAAAGTCCGCAATACGTAAAGGTGTTATTAATAATCAAATGATACCAGTGTTTTGTGGCTCCTCGTTAAAAAACATCGGAGTTCAGCCCCTATTAGACGCAATAGTGGACTACTTACCCTCACCCGGTGATATAGGCGAATTTAATGGTTTTGATGCCCAAGATGAAAGCAAAATCCTTGTAAGAGAAGCAAGAGACAATGCACCATTTTCCGCACTCGCTTTCAAAACATTAATCGACCCCTATGTCGGAAAACTTATATTTATTAGAATCTATTCCGGAACATTAAAATCCGGAACCTCTATGTTAAATGTAAGCGAAGGTAAGAAAGAAAAAGTATTGAAAATTCTTAAAATGCAATCCAATCGCAGAGAAGAATTACCAGAGGCACACTCCGGCGACATAGTCGCTATCCCTTCCCTAAGATTCACCAAAACCGGTGATACCCTTTCCGATTTAACAAATCCTATTCTATATGAAAAAATTGATTTCTCTAAACCAGTTATCAATCAAGCAATCGAAGCAAAAACTTTGGCTGACCAAGACAAATTATTAATTGTTCTTGAAAAATTAGCCGAAGAAGACCCAACATTTATGTATAAATTTGACGACGAAAATGGTCAACTTATCATAAGTGGAGTAGGCGAACTTCATCTCGAAATCATAACAGATAGATTGAAAAGAGAATTTCAACTACCAGTTCGTGTCGGAAAACCTACAGTATCATATAGAGAAACCCTATCCAAAGATATTATCAAAGAAGCAGAATTTGATAACCAAATCGCAGGAAAAGACGAATACGCAAAAGTTAAAGTAAAAGTTAGCCCAGCAAAACAAAGCCAAGGCATAATCATCGAAAATATAGCAAACGATAAAATCGATAAAGAATATTTAAAAATGATTAACCAAGGGATAACCGAAGGATTAAAAATAGGACCAAAAGGCTACCCGCTCGAAGATATACAAGTAGAAGTATTAGACTCAGATTACAAAAAAGATTTATTCACCCCAACCGGTGGTAAAATCGCTGCCTCAATCGCAGTGAAAGACGCTTGCAGAGAAGCAGGCACAGTTCTTTTAGAACCAATATTTAATGTAGAAATTACAACCCCAAACGAATACATGGGAGACATAATCTCAGACATTAATTCCAGAAATGGTAGAATAGAAGGAGTAGAGCAAAGCAATAATCTGCAAATTATTTCAGCAAAAGCACCACTCTCTCAATTATTTGGATACGTAACAAAACTCCGATCAGCCTCGCAAGGCAGAGCAAGTTACACCATGATTTTTTCACACTATGAAAAAATCTAAAAAATTATTTTAAAATTTAAAATAATTTAAAATAATTATTATTCATATCCATCTACGAAAAAATTGTTTAAATCATGAAAATGATAAAACAAAATTCTCAAAAATGAGAATACAAAACTGTAAATATTTTTTAAATTTATAAAATTCAATATTTAGGAGCTAGAAAATGGCTAAAGAAAAATTTGAACGTACGAAACCACACGTGAATGTTGGAACAATCGGACACGTCGATCATGGTAAAACAACTTTAACTGCAGCTATTGCAAACGCGTTGGCTATCAAAGGTGATACAGAAGCAAGATCATTTGACTCTATCGATAACGCACCTGAAGAAAAAGAACGTGGTATAACCATTGCAACAGCACACGTAGAATACGAAACTGAAGCAAGACACTATGCACACGTAGATTGTCCAGGTCACGCCGATTATGTGAAAAACATGATTACTGGTGCTGCACAAATGGACGGTGCAATCTTAGTTGTTGCTGGTACTGACGGACCAATGCCACAAACTAGAGAACACGTACTATTAGCTAGACAAGTTGGTGTTCCTAAAATGGTTGTATTTATGAATAAATGCGATATCGCCGATGCCGAATTATTAGAACTAGTCGAAATGGAAATCAGAGAAATCTTAGACTCTTATGACTTCCCAGGAGACGAAATTCCAATTATCCAAGGTTCAGCACTAAAAGCATTAGAAGCAGGCTCAACTCCAGGCGTAACCGCAGATCACGAAGACCTACAATCTATCTACGAACTAATGGACGCAGTAGATTCTTACATCCCAACTCCAGAAAGAGACGTTGATAAACCATTCCTAATGCCAGTTGAAGACGTATTCTCTATCACAGGTAGAGGTACAGTAGCAACAGGTAGAATCGAAAGAGGAATAGTAAACGTAAACGAAGAAGTAGAAATCACAGGATTCGACCTAAAGAAAAAAACTACTTGTACCGGCGTTGAAATGTTTAGAAAACTACTAGACCAAGGTCAAGCAGGAGACAACGTAGGACTATTACTCAGAGGCGTAGATAAAAACGAAATCCAAAGAGGAATGGTAATAGCTAAACCAGGCTCAATCACACCTCACACAAAATTCTTCGCACAAGTTTATGTATTGAAAAAAGAAGAAGGTGGAAGACACACACCATTCTTCTCAGGATACAGACCACAATTCTATTTCAGAACAACTGATGTAACAGGCGCATTAACATTGCCAGACGGCGTAGAAATGGTAATGCCAGGCGATAACCTAGATAAAATTGACATCGAATTAATCGCACCAATTGCAATGGAAGAAGGACTAAACTTCGCGATTCGTGAAGGCGGTAGAACAGTAGGCGCAGGCGTTGTAACAAGCATCGTAGAATAAGACTTATAATATGCCGCAATAGGACATACAAAAATTCAATTGCGGCATTAATTATTTAAATAAGGATAACAGTCGTGGCGACACAAAAAATCAGAATTAAATTAAAATCTTACGACCACAACCTGATAGACAAATCATCAGAAAGAATCGTAAGAACAGTAAAGCAAACAGGAGCGGTCGTTTCAGGACCGATTCCATTACCTACAAAACGTACGGTATATACTGTTAATAGGTCTCCTCACGTTGATAAAAAATCAAGAGAGCAATTTGAGACAAAAATTCATAAAAGATTGATTGATATATTCAACTCTAGTCAAAAGACTATTGATTCTTTGATGAAACTCGAACTCCCAGCAGGAGTTGACGTAGAGGTTAAAGTTTAAAAAAGGTAAATGATGAAAGCTGCTATCTTAGGCAAAAAAATAGGAATGACAAGTTTGTTTAACCAAGACGGTGTAATGGTACCATGTACCGTTATCGAAGCCGGACCTTGTCCAGTTGTTCAAATCAAAACTGAAACAACAGACGGATACTCCGCACTTCAGCTCGGATTTGGTAACAAGAAAGAAAAATCAGTAGGCAAACCACTAAACGGTCATTACAAAAAAGCAGGTATCCAACCAGCTAAAATATTAAAAGAATTTAGAGATCCAGAATTTGAGTACAAACTCGGTAAAAATTTAACAGTAGAACAATTCAAAGTTGGAAACCTAGTTAGAATATCTGGCAAATCTAAAGGTAAAGGATTCCAAGGAGTTGTAAAAAGATACAACTTCGCAGGAGTCGGTGGCCAAACACACGGTCAAAAAAATAGAGAAAGACACCCAGGCTCAATCGGGCAATCATCATGGCCATCAAGAGTACTAAAAGGTACACGTATGGCAGGAAGAATGGGGCACAAAAGAAATACAATAAATAATATTGAAATATTAGAAATAGTTCCAGAGCAGAATTTACTTATAGTAAAAGGTAGTGTACCTGGAGCTCGTAATTCTTATCTTGAAATAGTAATGCGATAAGGTTAGAAGAAAATGCAAGTAGATTTATATAATAAAGAAGGTCAAACTACTGGTACAGTAGAACTCACCGATAGTGTATTCGCCATCGAACCAAACGAAAATGCAATGCACCAATCAATAGTAGCACACTTGGCCCACAACAGACAAGGAACTAGGAAAACTAAAGTCAGATCCGAAGTTTCAGGTGGCGGTAAAAAACCATGGAAACAAAAAGGGAGAGGAACCGCAAGAGCAGGCTCAACACGCTCCCCAATCTGGGTCGGCGGTGGTACCATTCACGGACCACAACCACACGACTTTAAATATACACTTCCTAAAAAACTCAACAAACTAAGCCGTAAATCAGCTTACTCAGTTAGAGTAAATGAAGCAAAACTTAAAGTAGTTCAAGACTTTTCATTTGATGAAATAAAAACAAAAGATATGGCAAGTATCATTGATAACTTCAATCTTAAAGGGCAATCTACACTTATTATCACCAACGACTTCGATAATAAAGTAAACCTATCCTCAAGAAATATCAAAAAATTACAAGTAAGAACATTCGATAGAGTTTCAACCTACGATTTGTTAAGCCATAAAAACGTACTTTTGATGCAAGGCGCAATTGAAAAAATTGAAAATTCATTCAAATAAACAAAAGTGTTAAAATGAATCAAATTATTCATAAGCCTATTCTCACCGAGAAGGCAATGAGAAATAACGAAAAAAAAGAATACCAATTCTACGTAGATCCAAGCGCTAACAAACTTGAAATACAAAAAGCTATCGAAGAAATGTTCGAAGTTCAAGTAAAAAACGTTAGAACTGCAAGAATAAAAGGTAAAGCCAAAGTAAGATACACAAGACAAGGTCTTATGAAAGGAAGATTTGCTCTTCGTAAAAAGGCGTATGTTCAACTTACAAAAGACTCAGAACCAATAGAATTGGTCAGCGGAGTCGAAGATTAATAAAACAAAGTTAAGAAAATGGCTATAAGAGTATTAAAACCAATAACACCAGGTACGAGAAACTATTCAGTAAGTGGATTTGACCAAATCACTACCGGAAACGAACCTCATAAACCACTACTAGTTCCCCTAAAAAAATCAGGCGGAAGAAACAACAGAGGAAGAATAACCTCCCGTAGAAAAGGTGGCGGACACAAAAGAAAATATCGTATCATAGACTTCAAAAGGAATAAATTTGATATCCCAGCAGAAGTACTAACAATCGAATACGACCCAAATAGAACATCAAGAATTGCACTCGTTAAATATCAAGACGGCGAAATAAGATATATCATAGCTCCAAACGGACTAAAAGTTGGACAAAATATTATCTCATCAGAAACCGCAGAATACAACGACGGAAATACACTCCCACTTGCAAAAATTCCAGTAGGTCTAATCGTACACAACGTAGAACTAAAACCAGGAAAAGGCGGACAAATAGCAAGAAGTGCCGGAACATCAGTACAACTCGTAGCCATCGAAGGAAGATTCGCCACACTCAAAATGCCATCAGGCGAAATGAGAATGGTACCAAAAGAATGCCTCGCTACACTCGGTACAGTTGGAAATACAGACCACCAAAATATTACACTCGGAAAAGCCGGACGCTCAAGATGGCTCGGCAGAAGACCAGTAACCAGAGGAATGGTGCGTAACCCAGTCGATCACCCAATGGGTGGAGGTGAAGGACGCTCCAAATCAGGTGGCGGAAGACTACACCCACGTTCACCATGGGGACAAATTGCAAAAGGACTAAAAACACGTAAAAAGTCCAAAGCAAGTAATAAATTTATTGTTCGTTCGAGAAAATCTAAATAATTAGGATAAAAGAATGTCAAGATCATTGAAAAAAGGGATTTTTATCCATTATAAACTACAAAAGCAAATAGATGCTTTAGTAACTGCAAACAAAAAACAAGTAATCAAAACCTGGTCCAGAGCATCAACAATCACTCCAGACTTCGTAGGATATACAGTAGCAGTTCACAATGGTAAAAAATTCGTTCCTGTGTACGTTACCGAAAATATGGTAGGACATAAATTTGGTGAATTCTCACCAACAAGACTATACAGAGGACATTCCGGTCACAGAAAAGAAGATAGGAAAAAATAAAGGTTAAAAATGCAAGCTCAAGCTGTAAAAAAATATATTCGTTCATCGCCACGTAAAATGAGACTCGTAATAGACCTCATCAGAGGAAAAAAAGTTGTAGAAGCACTTAATATACTTAAGCACCAACCACAACTCGCCTCAAAAGACGTAGAATTATTACTAAAATCTGCACTATCAAACCTGCAAATAAAAGCAGACGACGCAGGAGAAGTTATAGACGAAAACACAATTAGAATCAGCAAATGTTATTCTAACCAAGGACCTACAATCAAAAGAATCATGCCAGCCCCAATGGGTAGAGCATTCAGAGTTAGAAAAAGGTCTAACCATTTAACAATAGTTGTTTCAACAGATAAAAATTAAACAGGAGATAGTTTTGGGTCAGAAAGTTAATCCAATAGGACTTAGATTAGGCATCACACGCACATGGGATGCAAATTGGTTCGACGAAAAAGATTTAGCTGAAAAATTAGCAGAAGATCTTCAAGTTAGAAATTATATCAAAACTAGAAAAAATAAAGCTGGTATCTCAAGAATAATCGTTGAAAGAACAGCAAAACAACTAAGAATTACAATTCATACTTCAAGACCAGGTGTCATCATCGGACGCTCCGGAAAAGACATCACACAACTCGAAGAAGAATTAAAAAAATTAACCGGTAGAGCAATCAAAATCCTAATTCACGAAGTGAAAAGACCAGAATTAGACGCACTACTCGTAGCCGACAACATAGCCCAACAACTCTCCGGTAGAATATCATTCAGAAGAGCGCTAAAACAAGCAATCTCCTCAACAATGAGAATGGGAGCCGAAGGCATCAAAGTCATGGCATCAGGCCGATTAGGCGGAGCCGAAATGGCAAGAACCGAACAATACAAAGAAGGTAGAGTTCCTCTACATACATTCAGAGCCGATATAGATTACGGTACCGCAACAGCCTCAACCATCTACGGACAAATAGGCGTTAAAGTATGGATTTGTAAAGGCGAAGTTATTGGCAAGAAAGATTAATAAAATTACGGAAAATTAGAAATGTTAAGTCCTAAACGATTTAAAAGAAGGAACTCACACCGCGGTAGAATGAAAGGCAAAGCACAAAGAGGCCACGAAATCGCATTCGGTTCCTACGGATTAAAAGCACTAGAACCACATTGGATAAGCAACAGAACTATTGAATCTTGCCGTATCGCAATCAATAGATATCTGAAAAGAGAAGGTAGAGTTTGGATAAAAATATTCCCAGATAAACCAGTATCAAAAAAACCATTAGAAACAAGAATGGGTAAAGGTAAAGGTGGATTCGAAATGTGGGTCGCAGTAGTTAGACCAGGTAAAATATTGTTTGAAATCGATGGCGTCAGTAAAGAAAGAGCACAAGAAGCACTAAGACTCGCATCATACAAACTACCAATAAAAACTAAATTTGTTTCACGAAGAGATTTGGTATATAATGAAAGCTAGAAAAGCAAGCGATTTGCGTGGACTTAACGACGAAGAGTTAATCAATTCATGCATAGAATCACAAGACACTCTTGCAAAGCAGAACTTTCAAAATGCTTTGAAACAACTGCAAGATACAGCGTACCTAAAAATACTACGCCAAGACGTTGCAAGAATGAAAACGATTCTTAGAGAAAGAAATATTCAATTATAAGAGTTTTGAGAAAACTATGTCTGAACAAATAAAATTTAAAAAAGAATTTCAAGGTAAAGTTACATCAAACTCTACCGACAAAACAGTAGTCGTACTTATCGAAAGACAAGTAAAACACCCTATCTATAAGAAATACTACAAACAGTCAAAGAAATTCATGGCTCACGATGAAAAAAATGAATGCAACGTGGGCGACACAGTAAAAATTCAAGAATGCAGACCACTAAGCGCAAAAAAACGCTTCAACCTAGTCAGCATAATTGAACGTGCCAAATAAATTATTTTAAGGTGAAAAAATAAGATGGTTCAAGAAGAAACAAATTTAGTAGTCGCTGATAACTCAGGTGCAAAAAGAGTAAGATGCATCAGAGTACTAGGCGGACACGGAAAAAAATATGCAAAAGTCGGCGACCTAGTTGTCGTTTCCGTAAAAGCTGCTATACCAAACGGTAATATAAAAAAAGGTGAAGTAACTAAAGCAGTTATAGTCAGAACTAAAAAAGAAATCCAACGCCAAGATGGCTCATACATTAGATTCGACGAAAACGCAGCCGTACTTCTAAATGCAAAAGGAGAACCAAGAGGCACACGTATCTTCGGCCCAGTTTGCAGAGAGCTCAGAGATAAAAACTTTATGAAAATAGTATCCCTAGCACCAGAAGTATTATAAAAATTAGGAAATGAGAAAAAAAATGAAGAAACTTAATATAAAAAAAGATGATACAGTGAAAGTTATCGCCGGAAAAGACAAAGGCGAAACCGGAAAAGTATTAAAAGTATTTCCTGACAAAATGAGAGTTTTAGTCGAAGGTATAAACATAAGTAAAAAACACACCAGACCAGACCAAAACAACCAACAAGGCGGAATTATAGACAAACCAATGCCAGTTCATTACTCAAACGTTCAACTCATCGACTCCGATGGAGCCGCAACCAGAATTAGAACAGAAATCAAAAAAGATGAAAACGGTAAAATAGTTTCTAAAAATAGAATAGCCGTTTCCAATGGCAAACAAATATAAGAATTGATAAAATGGCAAAGAACCAACAAACAAAAAAAATTAACTTCCAGCCACAAGGACAAAGGCTAGAAGAAGTAAAAAACGAATTAGAAGTCCCAAAGCCAAGACTAGCAAACTTCTATAAAGAATCAGTAGTCCCAAATCTTCAAAAGAAATTTGAATACAAGTCCGTAATGCAAGTCCCTAAACTCCAAAAAATATGTATAAACATAGGAATCGGCGACGCAGTACAAGACCCAAAACTCCTACAAGCTGCCGTAAACGAATTAGAACTCATAGCAGGCCAAAGACCAATCGTCAAATCAGCCAAAAAAGCTATCTCTAACTTCAAACTAAGAGAAGGCATGCCAATCGCAACCTCAGTAACACTCCGCAGAGAAAGAATGTACGAATTCCTCGATAGATTCATCAACATAGTTTCACCACGTATCAGAGACTTTAGAGGATTCTCAGACAAAAGCTTCGACGGAAGAGGAAACTACTCAATCGGAATAAAAGAACAAATCGTGTTCCCAGAAATTGACGTTGATAAAGTAAACAGAATCAGTGGCTTAGACATTACATTCGTAATGAGTTCACCAACTGACGAAGAAGGACATGCACTTTTAGAGCAGTTTGGATTTCCATTTAGAAAAAGAAACAATTAATAAATAAAGATTTTATTATGTCTAAAAAAAGCGTAATAGCTAGAAACGAAAAAAGAAAAAGACTTGCAGCACAATATGCAGAAAAAAGAGAAGCATTAAAAGCAGCAGGAGACAGCTTCGGATTACAAAAATTGCCCCGTAATAGTTCACCAAACAGAATTATGAACAGATGCAACGTAACCGGTAGAGCTAGAGGAGTTTATAAAAAGTACGGAGTTTGCCGACACTTATTCAGAGAATTAGCCTCTGAAGGCAAAATCCCAGGCGTTAGAAAAGCAAGTTGGTAATTAATTTTGGATACTCATTATGCCAGTAACTGATTCAATAGGCGATATGCTCACCCGCATCAGAAATGCAGGAACAGCGAATCATAAAAAAGTAGAAATCCCTCGGTCAAACATGAAATGGGAAATTGCAAAAATTTTACATGACCAAGGTTACATTGAAAAATGTGAAGATAAAAAAGATAATATTCAAGGTACTATCATAGTTACATTGAAATATTTCAAAAGAAAACCTGTTATTAAAAACATAGAACGCATTAGCAAACCAGGAAGAAGAGTTTACGTCGATAGCAACAACCTAACCAGAGTAAAAAATGGACTCGGTATAGCCATCGTCTCAACCTCAAAAGGTGTAATGACCGTTAAACAGGCAAAACAAGATAACGTGGGCGGAGAAGTACTCTGCTCTATATGGTAATTTTTCGGAGAACTTAAAATGTCAAGGATTGGTAATAATCCAATAAATATACCTGACAAGGTACAAGTTAGTTTGAACGGAAATACTATTTCTGTCAAGGGACCAAAAGGCGAAATGACCTTTGAAAAAAATGATAACATTATCCTCACACAAGAAGATAATACAATCAAATTTTCCAGAGAAAACAACGAGAAAATCACTCGCTCGCTCCACGGTACGACCAGAGCTGTTGTTGACAATATGGTAACAGGAGTCAGTACAGGATTCAAAAAAGAACTTGATATAGAAGGAGTCGGTTTCAAAGCTGAAATGAAAAAAGATAGACTATTCCTCTCTTTAGGATACTCACACCCTATCTTAGTACTACCACCAGACGGAGTACAATTCACCACACCAACACCTACTAAAATTGAAATAAACGGCAATAACAAACAAATTGTTGGCGAAGTTGCATCAAAAATTCGTAGCCTAAGAAAACCAGAACCCTACAAAGGTAAAGGTATCAGATACAGCGGCGAATATATCAGACGTAAAGCTGGTAAATCTGCAGCTAAATAAATAAACAAACATTCATAAGAGAAATTTAGAATGAAAAAAGAAAAATTATTAGCAAAAAGAAAATTAAGAAGAAAAAGAAGTATTCGTAAAAATATTTCCGGAACTTCCGAAGTGCCAAGACTTACAGTCTTCAGAAGCAACTCCCATATCTATGCACAAATCATTAACGACGTAGAAAGCAAAACACTAGTTTCAGCATCTACTCTCGATAGCCAAACAAAAGGCAAAATCAACTCTGAAATGTCTAAATCAGAAAAAAGTAAATTAGTCGGCCAAGAAATTGCTCAAAAAGCACTCTCCGCTAATATCAAAAAAGTTGCCTTCGACAGAAATGGATTATTATATCACGGTAGAATCAAAGCACTTGCCGACAGCGCAAGAGAAGCTGGATTGCAATTTTAAATAGTTATTCGATAGGAGTAAAGATAAAGTGAGTAACATAAAAGCATCTGAGTTAGACCTACAAGACAAACTCGTTTACATCGGAAGAACCGCCAAAGTAGTAAAAGGTGGTAGAAGATTCAATTTCTCTGCAATAGTCGTTGTCGGAGACGGAAACGGACACGTCGGCTACGGACTCGGAAAAGCCAGCGAAGTTGTAAATGCCGTAACAAAAGCAACCGACGCTGCAAAAAAAAATATAGTAAAAGTTAAATTATTAGATAAAACTACACCTCACGAAGTAATCGGTAAATACGGTGCAGCAAAAGTAATGATTAAACCAGCAACTCCCGGTACCGGCGTTATAGCCTCCGGTGGCGTTCGTGCAGTACTCGAACTCGCAGGTATTCACGACGTATTAACTAAAAATCTCGGCTCTTCAAACCCACACAACACTGTAAAAGCAGCCATAAACGGACTGCTCGAACTCGAAGACGTGCAAGAAGTAGCAAGAAGACGCGGCGTTAAAGTAGAAAAAGTAATTTTCGGATAAATCTCTGATTATAATTCCTATAATCATTGCTTAAGGTAAAATATAATGAGCAAGTTAAAAGTAACACAAGTTTCAAGCGTAATTAAAAGACATTTTATGCAAAAAAGAACAATTGAAGCTCTCGGTCTCGGAAGACCAAACAAAAGTAATATACTTCCAGATAACCCTCAAACAAGAGGAATGATTAACAAAGTTAATCACCTCGTTAAAGTTGAAGAAATTGCTGAATAATTTTATTTGTAATTAATACAAGAAATTGAATATGAAACACATTGGTAATTTAAAACCCTCTGCAGGAGCCAAAAAAGGCAATAAAAGAATTGGTAGAGGACAAGGTTCCGGTTATGGTGGACATACCGCCACGCGTGGACACAAAGGTCAAAAATCAAGATCCGGCGCTAAAATCAGACGTGGCTTCGAAGGTGGGCAAATGCCTATCAATCGTAGAGTTCCTAAATTTGGATTCTCTAACACAATGTTCAAAAAAGAATTTCAAATCGTTAATCTAAGTCAAATCCAAAAATGGATAGACGACTCAAAATTAACCCCAGATTCAATAACATTCGATGCACTCTATAACTCCGGACTTATTAATAAAAAAACTCTCCCAGTTAAAATATTAGGCGACGGAGAACTAAGTTCCGCTCTAAACATCAAAGCTGACAAATTTACAAAATCTGCGATTAGTAAAATTGAATCAGCAGGAGGGACTATAAATACAAATGGCTAGTGTATTAGAAACATTCAAAAATATTTCCAAAATTGATGAACTTAAAAGTAAGATAGGATTCACAATCCTAATCTTACTTGTAGTTCGTTTGGGCTCCTATGTAACTATTCCAGGAATTGATGTAAACGCTCTCTCCGCTGCAGATTCTAACTCTCTTTTCGGATTGTTTGATACTTTCGTTGGTGGGGCATTTTCCAATGCAGCTATATTTGCATTAGGTATCATGCCATACATTACAGCCTCCATTATATTCCAATTAGCAGGCGTTGTAATTCCCGAAATACAAAAAATGCAAAAAGAAGGTGAAGAAGGCAGAAGAAAAATCAACCAATACACACGCTATGCTACTGTATTGATTTCTGCACTTCAGTCAATCGCAATCAGTGTAAAACTCTCACAACAAGGAGTTGTTTACGACCCAGGAATCCTATTTACATTCTCAAGCGTACTAGTCCTTACTTCAGGTACAGTATTCCTAATGTGGCTCGGTGAACAAATCACAGAAAGAGGCATAGGAAACGGAATCTCGCTTATTATCTTCATAGGTATTATTGCAACACTACCACAAGCACTTTTCGCAGAACTATCATCTGCCTACGCAGGCGGTTCACCAGCTTGGATAAAAGAAATAATAGTATTCGGAATGCTATTCGCCATAATAATGGCAGTAGTCCTACTAACACAAGGTGCAAGAAGAATACCAGTACAATACGCAAAAAGACAAGTAGGTAGAAAAGTATTCGGCGGTACAACCCAATACATACCACTAAGAGTAAACACAGCAGGCGTAATGCCAATAATATTTGCTCAAGCACTAATGTTCATTCCAGCTACAATCGCAGGCTTCTTCCCAGATAGCGCAACAATGCAAACAGTAGCATCATTATTCAATTATCAATCATATTTCTACGCAGCAGTCTTCGCAGGTATGGTAATACTATTTACATACTTCTATACAGCCATGACTTTCAACCCAAGAGATATATCCGATAATATGAAAAAACAAGGTGGATTTATCCCAGGTATAAGACCAGGAGCACCAACAACCGAATACATAGACAAAGTAATTACAAGAATTACACTACCAGGTTCAGTATTCCTCGCTATCATAGCAATCCTGCCAACATTCGTTTCAAAATTTGGACTAACAAACCAAATCTTCGCACAATTCTTCGGCGGTACCAGTCTCCTCATCGTAGTAGGAGTAGCACTCGATACACTACAACAAATCGAATCACACCTAATGATGAGACACTACGACGGATTTATGAAATCAGGAAAAATAAAAGGAAGAGGCATGCCTCAATCCTTCTAAAATATTTGAAAAAGATAAAAAATATATAAAAATAAAAAAGGCATTCCCACAGAATATGGCAAAACAAGAGTTAATAAAAATAGATGGAATAGTAGAAGAAACACTTCCAAATACAAAATTCAGAGTAAAATTTGAAAATGGACACGTAGTATTAGCTCATATCTCTGGCAAAATGAGAATGAATTTTATTAAAATACTCCAAGGAGACAAAGTTACAGTAGAACTCTCTCCTTATGACCTCTCAAAAGGTCGAATCACATATAGATATAAATAAAAATATAAATTAGGAATCTTACAATGAAAGTATCAGCATCAGTAAAAAAAAGAAGCGCAGATGACATAATTGTAAAACGTAAAGGCAAAATTTACGTAATCAATAAAAAGAATCCAAGAAACAAACAACGTCAAGGTTAATTTTAAACGAAATTAATTTCAAAACAAGGGATAAAAAATGGCTCGTATAGCAGGAGTTGATCTTCCAAAAAATAAAGCCGGCATAATCGGAATGACATACATTTTCGGTATCGGCAGAACTAAGTCCAAAGAAATATTAGCACTCGCTGGTATCGACGAAAACAAAAAAGTTGTTGATTGGACTGATGATGAAGTAGCAAAAATTCGCGAAACATTAGAAGATTACACAGTCGAAGGTAATCTACGTTCCGAAATTCAAATGAATATCAAACGTTTAATGGATATTGGTTGCTACAGAGGCTTAAGACACAGACGTGGTCTCCCAGTTAGAGGTCAAAGAACCAAAACTAACGCTCGTACTCGTAAGGGTAAGAAAAAGACTATCGCTGGAAAGAAAAAAGCTACCAAATAATTTTAAAAATAATATTAGAAATAAATTAGGTTACCTACTGTGGCTAAAAAGAAACAAAAGAAAAAGACCGTCAGTGATATTCACGGAAAAGCATTTATTAGAGCTACATTTAATAATGTTCAAGTGTCTATCTCAGATATGTATGGAAATACTCTATGCTGGTCTTCTGCCGGAAAAAACGGATTTAGAGGCTCTAAAAAGAACACACCTTACGCTGCTCAAGTTTCAGCCGAAAAAGCAGCACAAGAAGCATTCGATATGGGACTCAGAAAAGTAGAAGTTATAGTTAAGGGTCCAGGCTCAGGTAGAGAAGCTGCCATTAGAGCTCTCGCTCAAGCTGGATTGACAATCCATAGTATTGTTGATAAAACTCCGATACCTCACAATGGTTGTCGCCCTCCAAAAAGAAGAAGAGTATAATACTCACATTCTTATTAATTAAATTTATCAACAAATCCGAAAAAAAACTTATGAATAGTCAAATGCAAATGCCTGAAAACGTAATCGTCGATGATAACTACCAAGACGACCACGGCATATTTGTTTTTCAACCTTTAGAAAAAGGTTTCGGTGTTACTATCGGAAATTCACTCAGAAGAGTTTTACTTTCTACTACCCCCGGTACTGCTATTACCGGCGTTAAAATTTCTGACGTACTACATGAATTCCAAACAATTCCTGGAGTTGTTGAAGATGTTTCCGAAATAATTCTTAACCTAAAAGAAGTTAGAATTAAAAATAACGAAAAAAAGAATAATAAACTTAATCTAAGCGTTAAAGGGCCAGGTCAATTCACTGCTAAAGATATTCAAGACGCTAACCCAACCGCCGAAATTATGAACCAAGATAAAGTCATCTGCAACTTAGATACAGACGCAGAATTCGACGTAGAATTAAGACTCGGTCGCGGAAAAGGTTACGTTCCTTCAGAAGAACAAAATGTAGTTGATTTCCCCGTAGGAATGCTCCCTATTGACTCTATCTATACCCCAATCAAAAACGTTATTCATAACGTAGAACCTTTTAGGGTTGGTCAAAAAACAGATTACGAAAAACTCGTACTCGAAATTACTACAGACGGCACTATCACCGCAAAAGAAGCAGTACACTACGCCGCTAAAATTATTAACGACCATATTCAACTATTCGTAAACCTCGCAGAATACGAAGAAGAAGAAGTAGCTCAAAACTCAGCAGAAGAAGAAGTTAAAATTGCTGAACACAACAGATTAAAGAAAATTCTATTAACTCCAGTTGATGAATTAGAACTATCTGTCAGAGCCCATAACTGCCTAAAAGCCGCAGACATCAAACTCCTCGGCGACTTAGTTAGACTACAAGAATCAGAATTGCTCAAATTCAGAAACTTCGGTCGTAAATCATTGACAGAACTATTAGACATTGTTGCAACCAACGGCCTTGAGTTTGGAATGAATGTCGATTTTTATATTAATAATTAAATCATAGAAGAATAACATGAGACATAGAGTAGCAGGTAGAAAGCTAAATAGAACTAGTAGCCACCGTAAGGCTTTACTAAGAAATTTGGCAACTCAACTTCTTCAACATAAGCGTATTCACACAACTGAAGCCAAAGCTAAAACTTTGAGACCTTATGTAGAAAAGTTGATTACTAAAGCTAAAAGAGCACTTGCCAGAGAACAAGCAGGAAAGCTCCCACAAGGTCAAACTATCGACGTACACGCTAGAAGAATGGTCGGAAAAGACATCAGAGACAAAGCAGTACTCGAAGAACTATTCGATGAAATCGTTCACAAAATTGGTGATAGACCAGGTGGATATTCTAGAATCGTTAAGACTTATATCAAACGTGGCGATTCCGGAAAAATGGCAATCATCGAACTAGTTGATTACAACACCGAACAAGATAGCTCTTTCGCAAAAACAAAAACTAAAAAATCTTCAACCACTAAATCAACTCCTACTACAACTCCAACAGAGTCAGTAGGAAATGTTGAAGAAGTTAATGCTGAAGAAGAAAACCAACAACCAGCTGATACTGATACTACATCAGAAGAATCAACAACAGTAGAAACTGTAGTTGAAGAAACAGAAGTAGCAGAAGAAACAGCTACTGAAGAACCAGTAGCCGAACAATCAGCTCCTGTAGAAGAATCTGAAGCAGAAACAGAAACTGAAGCCCCAAAAGCTGAAACAGAAACAGAAACAACAGAAGAGCCAAAAAAAGCAGACGAAAATAAAGAAGATAAAGAATAAAATTAAAATAGAATTTAGTTCAATATCTTTATTTCAAAATTTAAAAAGAGAGTATCAAATTAACGATACTCTCTTTTTAATTATTGTTTAACTCTAAATTAAATACCATATCAATTATACAAATTTATAAAACCAACTATATAAACTACTAAGTAATTAAATTCCATGATTGATATATTTCTTATTATTCCTATATAGCATAGCTATCCCTATATAAATCCTCAAAATCGACTATATTTTTACAAAAGTATAAACCAACTCACCAACTCGTAATACATAAAATCCAGAATTAAACTCATTCAAATTAATTTTTATTTGATTGTTAACAATTTCTTCTATTTTAATGCTTTGCACCCTACCCATATTATCATAAATATTCAAGCTATCAGCCAATTTCAAAAACTCAACCCCACCATATTTAGCACCATCAAACTCTATAATTAAAAAGTCAGAAGTCGGATTTGGATATATCCTAACACCCTCATTTTCCTCAACAACAGAGTTCCCCTCAATAACTATATCATTAGACCTACTACTGCAACCCTCCGAATTCTTAATCACAAGATAATAAGTCCCACTAGTCAAATCCTTCAAAGTCCTCTTCTTCTCACCATACAACTCATTATTATTCCTATACCAAATATATTCAGTTGCCTTATTCAAACACAACAGCTCCCTATCCCTATCCTTATACAAAACCTTAGGCTTAGCAGGCTTTGGCAACAAACTAACCTCAGCAATATCCGATTGATAAGGATTGCCAAGATTATCCGTCCCAATAAAATAAACTTCACCAGCAGTATTTATCGTATCATATACCCCATAAGTCCCATCATTCCATCTAACATTATAATACTCCTGTGGCGATATCATCACAACCGTATCCCCATCACAAATAGAATAATCCCCAAACTCCACAATAGTCATCTCATAATCACTCACAAAATATGTCTGCAACAAAGAAGAATCCTTGCAACCATAATCCGAAGTCTCTACACATTTTACAATCCCATTTTCTCCATCACTAAACTTAACAAATACCTCAGAAGTATTCTGCCCCTTAGTAATAACTCCATTGCTAATAGTCCATCTATATTTAGAACCAAAATGTTTTGCCGTCGAATACTTAAATATATCATTATTATTCACCCCATAAGTGCCATATACCTTCGTATTTATAAAAGGAACAACACTCACTATCACCGTAGAATAAAAAATCTCACCCTCACTCGTAGTAACTTTCACCCTATATTGAGTCGAATGCTCCGGTGATGCAACAGGAAATTCAACAGTAGGGTCATTCAACCCGTCAACAGGTTGCCACTCATATTCCATAGTAATCAAAGGACTCGAACTCGTAATCCCAGAACTCAATACCACAGAACTACCACTACAAATTACATAATCACTATCCTCCAAATTCTCCAAAAGTATCTTAGTATAAAATACATCAGTTTTCAAACTATCATTAAATGTCAAATCAAAAGCATCATTAGTTACAGGAAAAAATGACGACGAAGTCGAACCAGTAATAAACACCAAATCTTCACTCTCCACAAACAACGCCTTCCCAATATCATTATTATCCCCTCCATAATACGTAGAATACTTTATCGAATCCATATCAGCCGAAAACTTCATCAAATATACATCAAAATAATTTGTCGAATCCGGAAATTCCCGCTTATATGCAAAACTCGTCGTAGGCAGATCCGAAGAATTCGTTGCCCCAATCAAATATATCTGATTCTTCTCATCTATATTTAAATCAAATGATTTATCCTCCCTACTGCCACCCACATAAGTAGAAATCAATAACGAATCCGCATACCTATTCATCTTTGTTACAAACGCATCACCATCCTCCGAGTTTACATTCCCAGCATTCAAATTTCCAGATATATATTTGCTAGTTATCGGAAAATCAACCGACTTAGTAATCCCACAAACATAAGTATTCATCTCATCATCTACCTCTATCGAATAAGCCACATCTTTATCACTTCCACCCAAATAAGTCGAATATATCATCAAACTACCCTTCGAACTAATTTTAGTAATAAAAATATCACTCTTAGTATGGTCATTTGGCGTATCGTTATAAGTCCTATCTATCAAATTCCCTCCAGCAATAGGAAAATCATAAGAACGAGTCATACCTGTAACATATATATTATTATGTGGGTCAATACTTAAGTCTTGTGGATAATCATCTAAGCTACCACCCAATAACCCAGAAAACATCAAACTATTACCACTCCTATCAAATTTACTCACAAACCCATCTATTTTACCCTTAAACGCAGCATTAAATATCGGCAATGTATATGGCAACCTACTTTCATCAGGAGCAAAATTAGTAGTCCCGGTTATAACCGGATTATAATTCGTATCTAAATCAATCCCATATCCTGCATCATCACTGCTCGAACCAAAATACGTCGAATAATCAAGACTATTCCCTAACTTGTCTAACCGTAATAAAAAAGCATCTATATTCCCATTATATGAATTATCATAACTACCCTCCGTTACCGGAAAATTATCAGAATTAGTATGCCCCGTTATTAATATATCACTATTCTCATCGCATATTACTCCTCGTGCATAATCATCGCCATTCCCACCAATATAAGTCGAAAATATCATCTCACTATCTATATTAAACTTCGTAACTATTATGTCTGGCTTGTCCTCATCTGATAAACTCGTTTTATATCCACCCGCCTTTGTCGGAAAATTTACCGAAGTCGAATAACCAACGATTATCACATTCCTACTTCTATCAGCAGTTATATCCTCACCCACATCATAAGAAGCACCACCCAAATAAGTCGAATATATTACCGGGTCTATAATCAAACTCTTTTCTTTTTCATACTCACCAACCTCATAAGAATAAACACCATCTTCAACCCTTAAACTACATTCGACCTCAGTCCGACCAATCAAGCTACCTATTTCTTCCTGAAAAACATACAAATCTTTATGATGAATATCACCTAACTTAGTCCTAATTTGCAAATCATTATTCACATCTAATAGGCTACTGCCACCCTCTATCTGAAACTTAATATCAGATACATCTGCACCTTTCTCAAGTTCCAAATCATACCTAAAATCCCCACCATCAGCATACAATTTCAAATCTATATTATCATATATTTCCTCCAAAACCAGTTCTTCATATTCACCCACACCAATAGCCCACTTATCCCTATCATTAGTCCTAATATAATTATACTCACCAACCCTCTTTTTCTTCTTTATTATATTGTCAATCTTAGAACCCAAAAAATCCATTTTTAATACCGTACCCTCTCGAAAGTTAAAATAAGATTTCCCATTCTCATCGTCTAATTCCGAACTTATTTTGTATTGGTCCAAATATATCCCATCTCTACAAATCCATATATTCAAATTATCCGAGTTCTTATAAAATAAAACATTATCCTCCCATTGTCCCTTATTCTCAATAAAATGCGAAGACATAGCATCTTTCTGATTTAATACTATCAAGCAAAAACCAAGTAATACTTTGAAAATAACTATTTTTATGCCCAAACTCACATTTTCTGTTTCATTTATTTCATATTATCTAATTCTTTTATTTATGATAACTAATTAAAGTGTACCAACTATTAATATATCGGTATTCTTTATAAAATATTGAGTTTTTTATCCAACTCTATCCGTATGGTGAACCAAGTTCCCATCTATAAATTCCTTAACACATTTTTCGAAATTATTGTTCCTCGTCAATATCGGAACCTTATTAGTTCGTTCAACAGACAAAATACCATTCCCACAAAATTTCCTACTAATTACTACATCACAATCCTTCAAGTGATTCAAATGCCGCTGGTACTTATAATTAGAACCATAAACAACATTCAAAGACAACCCACTTACTACATTTTTCTTATTCTCCTCTATATCAGACCCATCATAATTCAAATCTATCTCACGCAACTCCTCATCGACAACCTTACCGTCATCAATACTAATCACCTTAAAAAATTGAGTGTATCCAAATTGACCCACAACTGATTTGCCATCATTCGAAGCAATTGCTATTCTTCTAATATTTTTATTCATATCTTTCTTTCTTTCTAAATTATTTCTAATTATATTTAACTTTTATTATAACGATTATATCAATATATTAATTTTATTATGGTTTACACACATAATTATTTTATGAACAAAGCAATTCAACTCGCCGAACTTTCAGCCAATGAAAATGAAGTGCCAGTCGGCTGCATTATTGTCAAAAATAATCAAATCATTGCACAAGCACATAATAACATAGAAAACTCAAAAAACTCACTTAACCACGCCGAAATCATTGCTATAAACCAAGCCATTACCCATACAGCTTATAAACACCTTCTCGACTGCCAAATTTATATTACACTCGAACCATGCTCAATGTGTGCCGGAGCAATTATACTCGCTCGCATTCCAACAGTTATTATAGCCGCTTTAGACCCAAAATCTGGTGCCGCCAAATCCGTCTTCAACATTCTCGAAAATAATTCACTTAACCACAAACCTGATGTAATATATAATATTGAAACCGAAAAAAGCTCAAATATTTTAAAATCATTTTTCAAATCACTTCGCAACTCTAAAAAATAATACTCCAATCCTATACATATCTCAATTATCCTAAAATCATGACACCAACACTTTTTATAGTCCCTACACCCATCGGAAACTTAGAAGACATAACCCTAAGAGCAATCCGAATACTCTCCGAAGTTAATATTATAGCATGCGAAGATACAAGAGTAACAAAAAAACTCCTCAACCACTTAGAAATCACAGATAAAAAATTAATCTCCTACCACAATTACAACGAAAAAACAGTAAGCAATAAACTATTAGATATACTTAAAAATAACCAAAACATTGCCCTCGTAAGCGATGCCGGTTCCCCAGGTATCAGCGACCCAGGTTACAGATTGATAAACAAATGTATCCAAGAAAATATTAAAATAGAACCACTTCCAGGTCCAACAGCACTAATCCCAGCTATCTCTGCAAGCGGTTTCCCAATCCACCAATTCACCTTCATGGGATTCCCCCCACAGAAAAAAGGCAGAAAAACATTCCTAAATGAAGTAATAAATTCCGAAAAAACTGTAATTCTATACGAATCCGTACACCGAATTATAAAATTATTAGACGAACTAAACCAATTAGTCCCAGAAAAAAATCTATGTCTCGCCAAAGAACTCACTAAAATCTACGAAGAATTCCTACGAGGAAAACCAATCCAAATCAAAAATCAACTCCAACAATCAAACAAAGTCAAAGGAGAGTTCGTCCTAATTATTGATAATTCCCAATAAAAAAAATAAAAGTTTAAAACCAAATTCATTAAATTGTAAAAATCATTATTATTAAATATTTTAAATAAAACTCAACAAAGGAAGGTTAATGTTCATTACATTCGAAGGAATTGACGGCTCAGGCAAATCCACTCAAATAGAATTATTAAATCAATACTACAAAAAACAAGGGAAAGAAGTTATTCTCCTCCGAGAGCCAGGTGGTACACAACTCTCCGAAGATATAAGAGAACTCTTACTAAATAAAAATTATCAAATTACCCCAGAAACAGAACTATTATTATTCAATGCTGCTAGAAATGACCTTTTTACAAAAATCATCAAACCAGCCCTAAACCAAGGCAAAATAATCCTATCCGATAGATTCTATGACTCTACAGTCGCATACCAAGCCTATGGCAGAGGACTTAATATCGAAACAGTAAACTTCATTAATCAACTCGCCACCGAATCAACCGAACCAGATATTACTTTCTATCTAAAAATAGACTTATACACTTCAAAAAATAGAAATAAAAATAAAACAAAAGACAGAATAGAAAAAGCAGGAGACATATTCTTCGAAAATGTAAAAAACGGATTTGACGAACTCGCAAAAAATACTCCTCGAATTAAAACTATTTATTCCAACGGCCAAATTCATGAAACTCACCAAAAAATTCTAAATTATTTGAATGAAAAATAAACCTCATACATATTATTCTTTTTATATAATCCTTATATTATACCTATCGCTCTTTTCCTGCGATATCTTTAACACCCGCGAACCCGAAGAGCCAAGCGACAACGCTACAGCATTGCTCCCACAAAATTCCGAAGATAACCTATTAACCAATTTCACCTCTGCATTAAAAGAATTGAACTCAGTTAACTACCTCAATACACTATCTGACCTAAATAACAGCAATTCAGAATTTAGCTTCACACCCTCCGGATTAGTCTATCAAAATTATCATGAAATATTCCAATTCTGGTCAAAAGAAGACGAAAACAACTTCATACTCAACCTAAATAGCAAAACATCAGATAACAAAATGAACCTCATTTTCCAAAACCAAAAATGGTCATACCAACTCGACTCCACCATCTTAGAAGCTGAATACCTAATCACAATAGCACATACCTTCCAAGTACCTACATTCTACAAAGGCAAACTACAATTAATCATGAAAAAAAACGACAACAATATATGGCACATAAGCCGTTGGATAGACTTCTCAACCCACGACTCATTAGATAATATCACCTTTAGCAACCTAAAAGTAAATTTTAAATGACAAGCAGACTAATAAATACTTTAATATTATCATCATTATTGATATTTCTTTTCGCTTGCAACCCTTTCGCTCCCGAACTCGATAATAGCGATTCCGATGATACATTCATAGGCAGCCAAAGAACCATCGCAGGAGTTTTCCAAAATTGGAAATACGCTTACAACTTCAAAGATACCTTGATTTATGGTAAATTAATACATCCAGATTTCATCTTCGAATATATGGACTACGAACAACAAATCCAAAAAACTTGGAACAGAGAAAGCGACCTCCGTTCAACAAATAACTTATTCAAAAGCTCCTCATACATCAATCTTACTTGGAACGAAGACCTAATCGAATATGGCGATTCTCTATCCAAAGATGCACTACGCTCCTTTAGTCTCCAAATCAGCTTCCCAAATTCCATCACAAGACTATACGGCAGAGCAAACATATCCTTAAAAAGAGACTCAATAGAAGGCGATTGGCAAATTATACGTTGGGTGGACGAATCAAACTATTAACCCTTACTCTAACACAACCTATCCTTAATCTTTCCTATCAAAACTAATCCTTACTCCTTATCCAGCTAATCCAAAATCTAAAACTCCACACTTCTTCATTAAAATATTTCTTTAATATTACATATTTCATAAAATTTCATTAAATTGAAAAGCTAACTGTATTCATTCATAATTTAGTTTTTTAATGAAGTATTGGGATAAATACCCCTCAAATTATAGATTGCTCATCGGATTAATTTCCGCCTCTCTACTATTTGTAATTATTTACAACTTCGTCGATATTGCAAGTAGTGTTACAGACGAAAACCTTTACTCAGACCCACAATCCAGATTTTATATCAAAGATGAAATTAAGGGCAAATTCATTAAAAGAGATAATAGCCAAATCACCACTATCGATTCTATTATCCCAAAAGGCTCTATCCTTGCTGGTATTAATGACTTAAATTATGACGACGAAATCGATTTAAAAAAATTCCTCAATATATTCCGCCCAGAAGACACACTCAGAATTACCATCTCTAATATTAATGTCAAAGATAGCACAGGAATTATGGGCATCAAAGAAGAATACTTGGTTACCCGAAATAACTTCCCTGATAGCTCCTTTCTTTATCTACCATCTGCCGTATTAGTAAGCAATGTTTTTAAAGGTGGTGTCTCCGATAACGCTGGACTTAAAGAAGGTGATTTGATAACCAAAATTAATAATCAACACTTCCGAAATGCCTTAACAGCACATTCACTAATGCTAAAGGCAAATAAATCCGAACTTAAATATGAAGTGCTAAACGACGGCGAAAAAAGAGTTATAAAAATAAAACTCGCCTCTTATGGTGTTAGCTTCGACTTCCTATTCCTACTAATCACAGGACTAATCACATTCGGTTTAGGCGTATATATCAGCATTAACAAACCAAACCTAAAAGCTGCTCGTATCACCGGATTAAGTATGATAATCTTCGGCTATATCATCGCCATCGGACTAACATCACCCAATTTATTATACTTAAGAATGTTCTCGGAAACCCGATACCTCTTCTCACTTATAATGATGTTCTTTACCATTCCAATAATACTTCATTCATTAAACTATTTCCCCTCAGAAAAGAAAAAAATCACAGATAAAAAAATATTAAATCTAATCCCTTATCTCTTCTCTATAATCTGTACTATTCTATTTCTCCTCGAATACACAAGAGTAACCTCCCACGGCTACCTCCCTCAATTTTTCTATTCCGGCCTAATAGCTTTGATAATCTACAAAATAGTTCTTACAATCATCTACAGAAAATCAAACAACGAAAAAAGTAGAATAAAAGGAAGAACTGTCCAATATGCTTATATCTTAACTACCATTTATATAGCATTCGTAATTTTTGGCGGTTCAGTCAGCAACCCATACCAAATCCCTTCATCAAGCATTTTTATTATCCTCGTTATACCTTTTTCTTATTTATACACAATTGCAAAATACGGACTCTTCGATCTAAGTATCAGAATTAAAAAAAATATTCAACACAATTTCTTAACCATACTACTAAATATAGCACTTTTCTCACTACTAATTTTTATCCTCTATTTCATAACAGACATAGAATTTCCAATTCCGAACTTACATTTCACAGGCAGATCTCTCGAAGTAATTGACTCACCACTTAGACAAGACGTAAAATTAGTTTATGAAAAATTTGTCCTTCTTATTTTTGCATCTCTCACCATCATCATAGTCTATAAACTAAAACAAAAATTTCAAGACATACTCGATAGAAAATTCCATATAATAAAATTTGACTACCGAAAAGCAGCAGACGAACTCTATAAAATGATGCAACAAAAAACCAGCATGATTGAACTCGCCGAAGGAATTTTAAACAAACTATCAACTCTACTTCACCTAAAAAGAGCCGGCATCATCTTCTTCGACTCCGACGAAAAAATCTCAACCCAAAACTACTTCGGCATAGAAGACAAAGCATTAAAAGAATATATCAAAGCAATCGAATCAAGTCTATTCCAATGCGTTAGCGAATTTACCGGCTACGTACTAATCGAATATCTTCACAACTCTGTCAAATCCATTTTCTCCGATTGCGACTTCAAATACTTCATTCCTATTAGAACAAAAGGAAAAGTACTCGGTGCAATAGTCATCGGCGAAAAAAAATCCGAATCCGCCTACCACACCGAAGACCTAAATTTTCTTAACTCTATCGCTGCCCAAGCAACTGTAGCAATAGAAAACGCCATACTCTATGAAGACCTCACAAAACAAGAAAGAATGAAGCAAGAGTTAGACATCGCTCGACGTATCCAACTCTCATCTCTACCCAACGAAGTACCTGAAATTTTAGGCTTCGACATCTCCGGAATTTCTATGCCAGCTCTCGAAGTAGGTGGAGACTTCTACGACCTATTCGATGACCCAAACAACCAATCCCTAACAGCAGTTATAGGAGACGTGAGCGGGAAAGGAACCTCCGCAGCGCTCTATATGTCCAAAATACAAGGTATTCTTAGAACCCTCTACGAATTCAAGCCAAGCCCTAAAGAATTACTAATAAAAGCAAATAACCTCATTTTTAAATATCTCGAAAAATCCTCGTTTATCACAGCACTCTCCATTGCAATCGACTACAAATCTAAAAACGCATACTTTTCACGTGCAGGACACCTCCCATTATATATCTACAGAGCAAACCTACAAAAAGTTGAAAAATATACCCCAAAAGGTATCGTAATAGGAATGAATAACGGCAGTCTATTCAATAGAAACTTAGAAGAACTAAAAATAAAATTTGATATAAACGACGTATTTGTCCTGGTTACCGATGGCATTACCGAAGCCAGAAATTCAGCAGATGAAGAATACCAAGAAGATAAACTCATTGACCTAATCGAAAAAAAATCATTCAACAACGCAGACGAAATCAGAAATTCCATTATCAACTCAGTTCAAGAATTTTCAGGAAATGCCCAACAATTTGACGATATTACCGTTGTAGTAATTAAAATAACTTAATAACAAAAAAATACTCTTTAAAAAAACTTAATAACAAAATTGAAAATTATAAATCAACTAATAATCACAATTTAAGCAAATTGGACTTTTTAAAAATATGAGGACTAACATGTGTACTAAAATATACAAACAAATATCGAAACATTTCAAAACAAGTGTTGCACTTACATTAATTAGCATAGCATTAGTTTCCACTGCTTGCAACAACAATCAAAACAAAGAAAAAGAGAAAAACCAAATGAAAGAACCAATAGCAAAAAAAATTAAAAAAGAACTTACAATTCATAACAATACTCGTACCGATAACTATTATTGGATGAAAAACCGTGATAGCAAAGACGTGCTCCAATACATCAAAGAAGAAAACGACTACTTCAAAAACAAATTAAAATCAACAGAAGCACTCCAAGATTCATTGTTCGACGAAATCGTAGCCAGAATGAAACCAGAAGAATCTACTGTCCCTTACAAATCAAACGGATATTACTATTACTCTCGATATGAAAACGGAAAAGAATACCGAATTCATTGCCGTAAAAAAGAATCATTAGACTCCAAAGAAATCATAGTTTTAAACGAAAATATAGAAGCTGAAAACTACGATTATTACGCAGTAGGAGGTATGGCAGTAAGTACAAATAATAACCTGCTTGCCTACTCCGAAGACACAGTTTCACGCCGTATATACACAATAAAATTTAAAAACCTAACTACTAACGAACTTCTAAGCGACGAAATCCCAAATACCTCCGGCAGAGTAGTATGGGCAAACGACAACAAAACAGTATATTACACCGAAAAAGACCCAACTACACTAAGAGAATTTAAAGTAAAACGCCACATACTCGGCACTAACCACACACAAGACGAAACTATTTACACAGAAGAAGATGAAACATTCATCCTCGGTATCGGCAAATCAAAATCTAAAAAGTATATCTGGATTGTTGCTTACAGCACTCTCTCATCAGAATGTTTATACATCGATGCCGACAAAAACACAAATCTCATCTCCATACTCCCACGTGAAAATAACCACGAATACTCAGTCTCACACAAAGATGATTCATTCTACATCCTTACAAATTGGGAAGCAAAAAATTTCAGACTGATGAAAACCAATATCTCAAATACAGACAAAGAAAATTGGAAAGAAGTTATACCCCACAGAGAAGATGTACTGTTAGAAAATACAGAAATTTTTGATAATTACTTAGTTGCCGACGAAAGAATTAATGGATTAACACAACTAAAAATTATAAACTTCAAGGATAATTCTGAATATTATCTCGACTTTGGAGAGCCAGCTTATGCCACAGGAATTTCAATCAACCCCGAATTCGATTCCAAACTATTACGTTACTCATATACTTCACTTACAACCCCACCATCAACATTCGATTATAACATGGAGACAAAAGAAAAAACTCTCCTCAAAGAAAAAGAAATTCTCGGCGGCTTCGATAAAAATAATTATAAAACTGAACGAATTTTCATTAAAGCAAGAGATGGGGTAGAAGTCCCAATTTCATTAGTCTATAAAAAAGGTATTAAACTCAACGGCAAAAACCCACTTTTACTCTACGGCTATGGCTCCTATGGTATCACTATGGACGCAAGCTTCTCAGCAGACAGATTCTCACTCATCGATAGAGGATTCATCTATGCTATCGCACACATTCGTGGGGGAGAGGAACTCGGCAGACAGTGGTACGAAAACGGAAAATTATTAAAGAAAAAAAATACATTCACAGACTTCATCGATTGCGGTAATGCCCTAATTGAACAACAATTCACTTCATCAGATAGACTATTCGCCTATGGTGGTTCAGCCGGCGGCTTATTAATGGGTGCAATAATGAACATGCGTCCAGAAATGTGGGCTGGAATTATTGCATCAGTACCATTCGTAGATGTCGTAACCACAATGTTAGACGAGTCAATTCCATTAACAACCGGCGAATACGACGAATGGGGTAACCCCAACGAAAAACAATATTATGATTATATGCTTTCCTATTCACCCCTAGATAATATTGAAGCCAAAAAATATCCAAATTTATTAATTACTACAGGCTATCACGACTCCCAAGTACAATACTGGGAACCACTAAAATGGATTGCCAAATTAAGAGATAAAAGAACTAACCACAACCTCTTACTTCTTCATACTCAAATGGAAGCAGGACACGGCGGAGCATCAGGCAGATTCAAACGCTTCAAAGAAACAGCTACAAAATATGCTTTCATGCTTCATATACTCCAAACGCAAAACAGCCAGGAAAAGTAATTAATACAATAATAAAAAGAATTATAAAAAAAAATCATATTGGGTATAAAAATCAAAAGATTTTAACTACCCAATATGATATATCTACAACTTAAACTAATTCAAATAATTATTCTATCCCACAACGCTTCAAAATATAATCAACAGACTCAAAAATCTGGTCATGATTAAATAAATTTCTTAAATCTTCTTCGCCTATATGTCCCATAAGCTCCTTGTCTTCCAAAAGCGAATCAATCAACGGAATTTTCTCATCCCAAGTCCTCATCGAACATCTTTGAACCATAACATAAGCATCTTGTCTTTTTAATCCCCTTCTCGCCAATTCCAACAGTACCTTCTGAGAATGAATCAAACCAAATGTTAAATTCAAATTCTCCATCATCTTTTCCGGATAAACAACCAACTTATCCATCATTTTTATAGTCCTACGTAATATATAATTACAAGAAATAGTCGAATCAGGCATAATCACCCTCTCCACTGACGAATGCGAAATATCTCTCTCATGCCACAACGCATTATTTTCAATAGCTGCCAAAGAATTAGTACGTAGTAACCTCGCCTGTCCAGATATATTTTCCGAAGTAATCGGATTTCTCTTATGCGGCATCGCCGAAGACCCCTTCTGACCCTTAGAGAAAAACTCCTCAGCCTCTCTAACCTCCGTCCGTTGCAAATGTCTAACCTCAATTCCTATTTTCTCAATCATAGAACCTATCAAAGCAATCGCTGTCATATAAGACGCATGAGAATCTCTCTGAATAACCTGATTAGCAATATTCACCGGCTTCAACCCAAGATTTTCACAAACATACTTCTCCACCTCCGGAGACAAATGCTCATAAGTGCCAACTGCACCAGAAATCTGACCAACCGCTATCTCCTCAATCGCATTCTCCATTCTTCTAATATTCCTATTACACTCATCAAACCAAAGTGCAAATTTAAGCCCAAAAGTCATAGTCTCCGCATGTATCCCATGAGATCGACCAACACAAAGAGTCCGTTTATGCTCAATAGCCCTACGCTTCAAAACTTTCGCCAATTCCTTCAAATCTGCAAGAAGCATCTCTCCTGCCTGCTTCATCTGTACAGCCAAAGCAGTATCCAACACATCAGACGATGTCATACCAAGATGAATAAACCGTGAATCCTCCCCAACATATTCCTCAACATTCGTCAAAAATGCAATAACATCATGCTTTGTAACTTCCTCAATCTCCGCAATTTTCTTAGCATCGCAATTAGCGGTCTTCCGTATATGCTTAGCAGCAGCCTCTGGAACCTGCCCCAATTTAGCCAAAGCCTCAACAGCCAATACTTCTATTTCTAACCAGATATTATACTTATTTTCCTCTGACCAAATTTTACCCATCTCAGGTAATGTATATCTTTCTACCATTTTTATATTTCTTTTTTATATTGATATAATGTATTAATTCAAAATTAATATATTCAAGTCTAATAACCCTAATCTTTCAAAAAATTAAATCAACACAACCATTTATCAATCAAATTCTGCGTCGCCCATACCAACCGCAGTGTCAATCAGAGCAAAGTAAATAATCCAACCAAAAAACTCTCCCCCTGTCATTCAGAGCGAAGCAAAGAAAACCAGTCAAAGAAACCGAAAGTCTCCGATTTTATCCATTATAAAAAAAATCAACTATTTCATATTCTTAGATAAAACCAACTCAGAATTAACCCTATTAACCATCAAATAATTAACACCAAACAACACACCCGAAAATCCAAGTGTAGATAACAAAGTATTTCTAAAAAATGGTACTGCCAAAGCATAACATTCAATCAACCCCTCAATACTCATCGGATACCACATACCCAATGCCCATATCCCAAAATTAGTTACCGCAAAAAATAATACAGAAGCCAATACAGAATATAATGCAACAGATGACAAAGAATCTTTCTTAGCCCTTGTTCCCAAAAACGCAATCATCGCAAATGATAAATATACCAACCAAGATGTAGAATGAAACCCAATAAAATAATCACTTATCACCATAGCACCAACAGGTATCAAATACGCCATAAACTTATTTCTAAACATCGCACCAGCAAATAAAGCCATTGCCAATATTGGAGTTACATTCGGAATATCCGAAAAAATATAACGCGAAAAAGAACCTAATACCAAAGCTCCCACAAGTAATAAACCATATATAAATATTTTCTTTGAGTTTTTCATTTCTATGTCTTTTTTTAATTGATAATAATTACAAAGATATGAATTTTTGTATTAATAGAAAATCAATACTTATTATAATGTATCTTTTCATAAATTGTTGTGTAATCTATTATATAAATGTAAATATATTTTTGATGGACAATAACTATACTACATATTCAGATGACGAACTGATTAAACTTTTTTATAAAAGTAAATACGAGTCATCAGCTTTTAGCGTTCTATACGACCGCTATAAATCAGTAGTTATGTCCTATTCAAAATCAATCCTTTTAGACCCAGATAAAGCCGATGACGTTTTCCAAGAAACATTCATTCGCTTCTTCAACGCCCTAAAAAGAAAAAAAGAAACTCCAAACGTTCCCGGACTTTTGATTACTATATGCAGAAACTTATGCTACAACGAAAAAAGAAACCAAAAGAAAAACGTCTCAGTAGAAGAAAATCATCTTCACGAAAAAGAATACATGAGCCTCGAAAATAAAGAACTCATGGAATTAATTTCAATGAGCGTCGAATTCCTCTCCGAAAAATATAGAAACGCTTTCATTCTTAGAGAATTCGACGGACTACAATACAAAGAAATTGCAGAAATAGAAAATATCACTACTCCTAACGCCAAATTAAGAGTCATTAGAGCAAAAAAACAATTAATAAAAATTCTGCAACCATACATCAATGACCTCGAAAAGCATTGACTATAATGATTATAAAGTACAAATCCGATTATAATATAAAACAACACTTTATAATCAATAAAAAGAGAAATTAAAGAATAAATTAAAAAGATAATATCATGGACAAATTTGAATTACTACACGAATTTACCGAAGGTAACCTCTCCGAAGAAGCAGAGAAAAACTTGTTTTCACAGCTTTCCTCAGATTCTTCTTTGCGTGCAGAGCTGAAACAATTAATGTCAATTAATGCTACTATCAGCCTAAATAGAAATAGTTTTCACGTCCCTAAAGATATGAAAAGCAATGTATTTTCTTCCTTAGGATTACCTCTTTCACAAACCGGACATTCATTGCCCCCAAAATCCTCTGGATTCTTCGCCAGTCTTTTCTCAAATAATACATTAATCTATTCAGTTCTATCCTCAGTAGCAAGCGTTATCGGTGTTTTATTGTTCTTGAATTTCACAGGAAATCTCGGCGAAAGTCAAACCAAAATCATTACAGAATACAAAGACAAACCAGTCTATATCGAAAAAAAATCAACTAAAAATCTTAAAAATAACAACGAAAACTCCCAAAATAATTCAACTCCAACCATTGTTTACAAAGATGCCAAACCAATCATCAAATATGTTTACAAATCAACACCACAAAGAATAAATAACACCATCTTCTCAAATGATTTGACATTCTCACACATACCAAATATTGACTTTGAAAGTAATTTTACAATTAGCAAAAACTATTCACAAAAAAAATCTACGCCTTCCAATTCTATCTATAATAATTCAAGCTCCGAAAATGAAGTTTATAGAAATGATATAGATTCAGAAAACAACCAACTTTCAAAATTCACCTTAGAATGGAAAGGTGCAATGAACTGGAATAATCCATTAGAAACAGTTTCCGCTGCTAAATATTCCAAATTTACAAACAATTCCATCGCCCTAAGCTACAACTTTACAAATAAATTTAGTTTAGGAGCAGACCTACGAGCAGAAAATTTCTACCAAGAATTTTACTTCATAAACGACTCCGGAGACAAAGTAAACGTAAAACAACTACCACAATACAACACTTACTCAGCTTTCGCACGATACCGAATCCTAAACTACGATATGTTTAAAAACTTCGTCCAATTATCAGCAGGAGCAAATACAAACGGTATAGTTTACAGAGGTATGTTCGGCATCGAATTCACTCCTTACGATAAATTTGGCTTAGTATTTGGACTAGAATACAGCTCAATGATGTTCAACTACCAAAATAATAATTTCAACACAGGCAAATTCTCATTAAACTACGGACTGAAATACAACTTTTAATGAAAAATTATCTTAAAAATATAATTTATACTCTCCTACTTACTACACTTATCTATTCTTGTAGCGACGACGGATTAATAAAAGATGATATAGCCGATTACAAAAGCCAAAACGACGGCGTTTTAATCCCACTATCCATCGGAAACTATTGGGACTATCAAACAATAGAATACCAATACGACATAAACGACATGGTATCATATAAAAATTACATAAGCGATAGAGAAACAATCACCGATTTCGAATCAATAGATAACATAAACTGGTACATTCTCCAAAACGATAACTCCGAATCACTAAAACTCAGAAACTTCAACGATGGAGTCCACATTTACAATGAAATAAAAAATACAAACATCTTGCTCTTCAAATCAAAACCAAAAATAAACGATAAATATAAAATTGACACAGAAACCATAAGCCTAACCTATATCGAAAGGGGAGAGCTAAAAACCATGAGAATAGACATTGATAAATACATCAAAGTTATCAAAACAAACGAAGAATTTATTTTCGACGATAAAATTTATTACGCAACCATCTACAGACAATCCCTAAGCTCCCAAAATGAAGAATTCGAAAAAGTAGGTACATTAGCAACTACAAATATTGACTTTTACATAGTGGAAAACATAGGTATTGTTAAAGAAATTCACTATACAATTAATTTGAAAAATGAAAAAAATATATACCTTCAAAAAGACCTTATTAATTATCATAAATCAGACTCTAACAATTAATTTTCCTATTAATTATAAAAAAAATATAAATCACAAATAAATGAACTCAACTAAATCAATATATTTACACTTCTCATTACTAACAATCCTAATCACATTTTTAGCTTCATGCAAAGAGCCAGAAATTCTTGACGACGGAGATGTTAAAATTGATACCGACAAAATAAAAATAGAAACAGTCTTCCAAGGATTTGCCCACGGTGATAGCCTCGCCCAAAATACATTCGTAATCAGCACACAAAACGAGTACGATGACCTAATGCTCTCCAACTACGGCTATCTAATTAACGACAACTCACTAAACAACGATAGAATATCAATCAATTTCGAAAAAGAAATATTATTAGGAATAATTTCCAATTCTCACCACAATTCAAATTCTAACCTACAAATAACAAACGCAGAATTAATAAACGAAAATCCAAACACCAAAATAGAAATTTCATCAGAATTAAACCTGAACGAAAGCGAACTACCTTTCCAAAAATCCTTCGCCTTCCACTTCGTAAAAATTCCAAAAACAAATTCCAAAATAGAATTCCTACCCACTCAAATAATCGATAACCGAGAGTGGCTAAACCTCGATAGCACAAACTGGATTCTCTCCGCAATAGAATTCTCAGACCGAACAGTAGTAATTAGCAACGATTTTATTCATCTCGACCAATTCAACCTTAATTTCCTAAATAACAAAATTCACGGACAATCCGCCTGCAATACCTACGGCGGAGATTATTCAACAGTAGATACTCAAATCAAATTCTCTAACCTATTCGCCTCCGATGCCACTTGCGAATACACAAGAGAGTTCGAAGACTTCCTATACGTCGCAGATGAATACTACGCAAACTCACTCAGCCTAAGCCTATACGCTAGCCAAATAAACCCCCAAGGGTCTATCACAATCAAAAGCCTAAAATTCCGAAGAACACATATAATAAATAAACCCACAACAATAAAACTCGAAAATACCAAATGGTATTTAGTAGGTGCTAAAGGAATTCAAGGCGAATATTCCGAATCATTAACCGATTTTTTCTCCGGTGATACCATAAACCTAAGAAATAGAGACAATTACATCTCCTTCGCAAAAGACAAATACGAACTAAAAATAGAATGCAACAAAAATAATAATACATATAAAATTCTAAACAATCAATTAATTCTAAACAGCATCTCACAAAACAGAGAAGAATGCAGTCTAATTAATCTATTTATGTACCTTATCTCCAAACCCCTCGATTTTCAAATTGAAAAAAATAAACTTGAAGTAAAATTTGGTAATTCATATCCATTTCTCCAATCCATAATATTTGAAAAAGTTGTCGAAAACAAAGACAAAAATCCACTAATCAACTCAAAATGGATACTCCAATCATACAAAGACGAAACAGGTATCAACCAAAATACCTATTACGACCGTAGTTTAAACCGCGAAATCTCACTTGATAATTTTACACTAAACCTACACAAAAATGAATTAGATGGTAAAGCCCTCTGCAACACATTCTTCGGCAAATATGAAGCCCAAGAAAAACAAATCGAAATCGAAATAGAAGACTTCACAGAAGCACATTGCCCATTTTCACTCGATTACATAAATGCTCTAAATAGCGTCAACGATTTTGAAATTATTCAAAACTCAACACTTAAACTATCCCTAAAAAATAACTTCCTCCAAGAACTCACATTCATAAAACAATAATTATCATAATTAACCTGATTATCTAAACAAAAAAATGAAACAATTATTAAACTGATTTCGTTAAATTTACATTTATAAATCACTCAAAATCAAATAACTATAAATAATCATGTTTAACTCCACCCTAAAACTCATCTCAATATCTTTATTATTAATTTCCATAACTGCTTGTAACACCGTCTTCGACGACTGCGTAAAAGAAAACGGAGAAAGAGAAACCAGAACACTAAACCTAAATGATTTCACCGCTATCGAAATCAAAGGTGGGGGAGAGCTAAATATTACCTATTCAGATTCAAAAGAATACACCCTAACAACAAGCACAAATATCTTCGATGTAATGACCTACGAAATAAAAGGCAATACTCTAATTATAAGCAACGAAGAATGTATCAATCTCGATAAAGACCTTGTCTTCGATTTCAAAATGCCAGAATTCACAGGTATTAAAGTAAGTGGTTCCGCCGACGTAAAATTCTCCGGTTACGACAAAATTGAAAATTTAGACATTGAAATTAGTGGCTCGGGGAGTGTAGAAAATTCAGAAGAAAACGAATATATCAACAACATAGACATAACAATCGACGGCTCAGGCGACATAGAACTTAACACCTTCTCCAATAAAATCGACATAGCCATCTCAGGTTCCGGCGACCTTGAACTCGACGGCGTTAGCGATACATTAAATGTCGATATCGCAGGCTCTGGAGACATCAAAGCATACAACCTCGAAACAAAAGTATGTAATATAGATATCTTAGGTTCCGGTGATATTCAAATCTATGTTTTAGATATTCTAAATGTCAAAATCTCAGGCTCTGGTGATGTGTACTATAAAGGACAACCAAAAATTACAACCAACATCAACGGCTCCGGCGACATAGTAAAAGTAGAATAAACAAAATTCTATTTATTCAAACCCATCATCATATCATAAAACTCACGTTCCAACCACTCCCTATGGTCCGGATGTGCAATATCTATAAGCATTTTTTCCCTCTCTCTTATTGACTTGCCATATAGATTTGCTACACCATATTCAGTAACAACATAATGAACATGAGCCCTTGTAGTTACCACACCAGCACCATTTTTCAACTGTGGCACAATCCTCGATTCATTACGCCTTGTTACCGATGGCAATGCAATTATTGGTTTTCCACCCTCACTCAGCGAAGCTCCACGCATAAAATCCATCTGCCCACCAACCCCAGAATACATCTTCCTACCTATCGAATCCGCACATACCTGCCCAGTCAAATCTATTTCTATTGCCGAATTTATTGCAGTTACCTTAGGATTTTTCCGAATTATCGAAGCATCATTCACATAAGCACAATCCAACATCTCAACTAGTGGATTATCATCCATAAAATCATACAACTTCTGACTACCCAAAGCAAACGTAGCAGTAATTTTACCCCTATGCTTCCTCTTATTCGAACCATTTATCACCCCTTTCTCGACCAACGGTAAAACCCCATCTGAGAACATCTCCGTATGAATACCCAAATTTTTATGATTTCCAAGTGAAGCCAATACAGCATTCGGTATCGAACCAATTCCCATCTGTAATGTTGCACCATCTTCTATCAAATCAACAATATTCTCACCAATCTTCTTCTCAATTTCATTCAATGGCTTCGCTTCAGCAGTTGGTAGTTTCGACGATTGTAAAACATAATAATTAATATTATTTATATGTATTATAGCATCTCCATGTGTCCTCGGCATCTCATCATTAATTTGAGCAATTACTATCTTTGCTTCTTCCATCGCCGCCTTCGAAGCATCTACCGATACTCCCAACGAACAATACCCATGCTTATCAGGAAACGAAACTGTTATCAACGCTACATCAAGTTTTATCCGACCAGACCTAAATAACTTAGGTATTTCACTTAAAAAAACAGGTATATAAGAACCCCTTAGTTCCTGTATAGCATTCCTTACATTTGCCCCAACAAAAAAAGAATTTACCTTAAAACTATCAACGTATTCTGGCTTAGAATAATCCGCAGTCCCTTCTGTGTGCAAATGATATATATCAACATTTTTAAGCTCCTTTCCTCGCTTCGTCAACGCATCAATCAATATTTGTGGTGCAGCAGCAGCCGTATGAATATATACATTATCATTAGACTTTATATGGCTTATCGCCTCTTCTACATTTGATTCCATCTTTTCTTATTGTTTGGTTTAAAAATCCCTACAAAACTATGAAAAATATCAAGAATTATACACTTTAAGAATAAAAAATCTCATATCTAAAACTTTTATTTATAAGTATAATTACTAACGTATTATTTTATTTTCAAAGTCCTATTACCTAATATGCAGTCCTATCACCCTTCTTATTTCTAACTAACATTATTACCAATCCAGCTATTATAAATGGAATACTCAAATTCTGCCCCATATTCATCGCCATATCCAACTCAAAACTTACCTGTACCTCCTTAAACATCTCTATTATTATCCTCGCACTAAATAGCAAAAAGAAAAATAGACCAAATATAAAACCATTCTGTCTCTCAAATTTCTTATCCACCACCTTCAATATGATAAATATCAAAAAATATGCAATAGCCTCATATAGTTGTGCCGGATGCCTCGGCACATTGTCAACATTCTTAAAAATAAATGCCCACGGAACATCTGTCTCCTTTCCAATTATTTCCGAATTCATCAAATTTCCAAGCCGTATAAACCCTGCACAAAGTGGAGCCAATAATGCCGCCTTATCCAAAACCCAAAACATCTTAATCTTATAACGTACCGAATATATTATCAATGCAATCAACACACCAAGTGTTCCACCATGGCTCGCCAATCCCTGAAAACCAGTAAACTTAAACTCCGGCTCAAATTTAAAAGGCAAAATTATTTCTAACAAATGATTCTGATAATATGCCCAATCATAAAACAAACAATGACCAAGTCTTGCACCCAGCACCGTTGCTATTATCACAAACATAGTAAATTTATCAAACTTCTCATCTGATATACCATTCTGCCGAAATACCCTTTTTAACACCAAATAAGCTATAAACAATCCCATACTAAAAAGCAATGAATACCACCTTAATTGGTATATCCCTAAATCAACTATTATACCCGAAGGTTCCCATACTATATATTCCATCGTAAAATATCTCTATTTCTTAAAATTCAATTCACAATATTATCATTATAAATATTAAAAGCAAAGCAAAAAAAAGCTGAACCCACAATTAAATGTCGAAGTTCAGCCCTAATTTCTAATTCATAAATAATTATTCTTAGATTAATAAATCTTTCTATTAGTCTCGTCCTCCACCTATCACTCTCAATAACATTAAAAATAAATTAATGAAATTCAAATAAAGGGACAACGCACCTAATATCGCACCCTTCTGTGCTATATCATTCCCCTCAGCCATAAGTACATACTCCTCCTTGATTCTCTGAGAGTCGTAAGCAGTCAAGCCTGAAAAAACCAAAATCCCAATCGTAGTTACAGCCCAAGTCAATGCCGATGAACCTATAAATATATTAACAATGCTCGATAGTATTATACCTATCAAACCCATAAACATAAACCGACCCATGCCAGTCAAATCCTTCTTCGTCGTATGACCCCAATATGCCATTATCCCAAAAGTTCCTGTCGTTACAAAAAACGTAGTCGATATCGCATCAGTAGTATAATAAGGCAAAATCATCGATAATGTAGTACCAATCAATCCCGAAAATACAAAAAATAATATCTTCGCTGTAGATGCTTCCATCGTATTCACCTTCGCCGATAGAAAAAATACAATCCCTAACGTCGCTAATGCAAATACCCAATAAAGTCCACCTATCTCTTCATTTAATCCAGAGTCCATCAAATACCACGATACTAACGCCGTTGTAATCATCCCACCAGACATCCAACCATATACCTTAGTCATATATTCTTGTTGCAATACAGCAATACTTTCCGGACTAAGTGCCTGAGAATTATAATATTTTTCCATTTTTCATCTTAAATTTATTTATAATAAATATTAACATCATTATTGTCGAATTTAACTCCTTTTAATTGTATATTTTCCTATAAATTAATTCCCTTATAAAAAATATTTGTTCTACTCTGTAACCATTATTTCTTACAAGTGTCTGTCTCATAACACCGCTTTATATAATATCAAATATTTCTATAAAGTTTAATTAGGCAATAATTATGACCAAAATATTCCTACTCGCAATCCTAACATTTCTATTTATTTCATGTAAAGATGAAACAAAAAAATCCCCTTGCCAAGATACCAGCGAGTGGCTCCAACAAGAAATCAAGAAATTTGAAAATAACGAAGTCATTGGTTACATCGATATGTACGAATACAACAGCCAAGAAGTATTCTTCATTGACGACTGCTATCAATGTGCAGACGCAGGAACCAACGTCTATAACTGTAACGGAGAAAAAATATGTACCTTCGGAACATTATTAGGGCTAAACACCTGTCCCGACTTCAATGAGAAAGCAGAATTTATTGAAAATATTATAGATAACAGGCCGCAATAATAGCCTGTTATCTAATCAAATCCCTATTAAATATCATTGGTTAGCAATAATTATTTTCTTAGAAAATTTATCATCTCCTACATGAATATTCAAATAATATACCCCAGAAATATACTCAGATATATCAAAACTATATACTTTCAAACCCAAAAGCTGCTCAGACTCCGATATTAATTTTTTACCATTAATATCTAAAACTTCAACCCTCATATCTCTCAAATATTCACTTTCCATCTCAAAACTAATCTCACCCTTCGTCGGATTCGCAGACATATAATTGAAATTATAATTATCAATAAACTCCTGATTTACATCGCCTTCATTTTTTGTATTAAACTGATACACCGACGACCAATCTCCATTACCATTAACGTTCAAAGCCCTTACTCGCCAAAAATATTTAGTATTAACATCTAACCCAATTACTTCAACCTCATCTTCCTCGCCACTTATTTCCCTTTCTTCTACCAAACTGCTAAACAAAGAATCATCAGAAACCTCAAAATCATACTTCTCCGCCTCATCATCAGCCTCCCAAGAAAAAGTCAAATCAACTTCCATATCAGCTGACATATTTTCCGGCCAAACTAACATAACATCAATCAAATTCTCAGTCCTAAACATCCAAACATCACTAAACTGACCATTCCCATTCTGATTTAATGTATTAATCCGCCAAAAATACTCACTATCCTCATCAAGATTACCCGCCTGTACCTCAGTCATATTTGCATCAATATTTATCTTATTCGTAATATTTATAAATTCTTTAGTATCAGATAACTCCAACAATCCACCCTTAGACGGTGCCGACAAAGACCACTTAAAATCGACCAAAGCCATCAATAAATTCTCTGAATTATTCTCCGGACTAATCAATACAGTCTCAACCAAATCCTCAGTCATAAAACTATATCGCTCAGACCATTCCGAATTAAACCCATTCTTTATCGGCTTAACCCTCCACCAATACTCCATATTCTCCGCCAAATCACCCCTATAACTCGCATCACTAACCGTAGAACTAAAAATCGGACTTGTAGCATTCTCATCATCATATATCTCAATAATATATTCCGCACCATCTACCTCGCTCCACTCAAAATTCGTCCTCGCAGCAACATTGCTTTCACCATCTCCCGGACTTATCAACTCCGAATAAATCGTAGCTATCAAAGAAAAAGAACGAACCTCACTCCATCCTCCACGACCAGACAAATTATAACCCCTAACTCTCCAAAAATATTCCTCCGCTCCATCTACCTTGTCAGCCAAGAAAAAAGTATCCTTATTCCTAACATAATACGACTGAACACCTTCCTTAAATTCACTATCCTTAGTCAATTCCACATTATAAGCATCTATATTACCCAACTCCTCCCAACTCAAAATAATTTTCGCATTATCAGAAACAGCCTCATCTTCCGGCAATACCAAATTAGTAACCCCAGGCAAAGTATCCATCTCATACCGTACATCATAATGCAAATTTGAAACAACATCAGAATATATATTCACCTTGCCATCAGGAAACTTAACCTCCACCTGACCAACCCCATTTTCTGCCCCTATACCATAATGTATAAAATCACTCGACTGACTTGTCCTCCCATTATTCCGCGTCCCAGCCAACTGCTGCATATAAACCTTCGAACCCAAATACAACTTAACCTCCGAACCATAACCATCACTATTTACACCATCAATACCACTACAATCCAAATCAAACGAAACAAAATTTCCAATATCCTCCAAATCATTCCTAAATAACTTCACATTCTCCTTATCACTACAAACCAACAAATCCAAATCCCCATCTCTATCATAATCTATTCTAAGTGCAGTCCAAGCACCATGAACCTCAGCACTGTAATCCCAAGTCATATCCACCAACCTATTCTTCTTAAGTACCCCTTGATTCATATACAACCTTGAGTACCTATCAACTTCCTCTCCCTTATCAGTATAAGAATACTGACTCGAAAACAAATCATAATCACCATCATTATCCAAATCTATCCAAGTCGGAGCAGCATTCATCTCAAAATGCTTCAATCCCACCTCCCGAGTTTTATTCTCAAAAGTGCCATAACCCGTATTTCTCATTACAAGAGATGGATTAGAAAAAGCACCCCTAACATCCGGATGAGCAATATTACCAACACACAAATCAACAAACCCATTATTATCATAATCAACCCAATCCGCACCCATACCATGCCCAAAACTCGTAGTATCATAAGTTGCCACACCCCTCGCCATTGTTTCTTTACCTACCTCATCAAAAGTTCCATCACCATTATTCTTATACAATAAATCAGGTGCCAACCTATACGTAGGCACAAATATATCCGGATAACCATCATTATTATAATCAACCACATTCGCACCATAACAATCATAATAAGGCGAGAGCTCACCAGCCCCAATCCCAGACTGAGCAGTTACATTCTCAAACTCCTTAGCACCCAAATTCCTAAACAACTGGTCAGGATAAAATACCTCCTCATCATTAATAGTCCTACGATTTGCAGAAACAAATATATCAAGCAAACCATCTTTATCATAATCTAAAAATACAACCCCCATCGAAGGCTGATCTATCGCAAAATCAATATCAGTATTTCGCTGAAATCCACCATGACCATCACCCCAATAAATCATATCCCTATCATCATCACTCGCCGAATAAAAATCCAAATTCCCATCATTATTCAAATCACCCCAAGCCGTATTCTTCGCATTAACTTGCAACTTCTTAGAAACTTCCTCAAAACTGCCATCACCCATATTCTCAAAAAATTTCCCACCAATAGCTATATCATCATAACCATCTTTATTCCAATCCACAACCGAAGCATTTGCAAACTTCAGAAAAGACCCATCATCATTAACAAGACCAGCCTCCTTACTAACATCAACCAACTGTGCCACAGGCTTATTCGCATCTTTACTTCCATAAGTAAAATCAATCTCAGCCCTTATCAAATAATCACCATTCGTCTTATAAATCTGCCCATTTTGAGTAAAAACATCATTCACCCACGAACGAGGATAAGTCAAACTATCACCATCCATCGCAAAAATCCCATCTCCAGGGTCAATTATATGAGACACCCCAACCGAATTTATACCACCTATCTGAATACCATACTTCTCCAAATCAAACTCGTACCACCCAGTAGTCTTAAACTGATAAACCAACTCAACAAAAGAACTATACTTTAAAAATCCAGTAACCCAATAAGTATTAAAATTCCAATTCGTCGCATCATTTACAAATCTAATTGTATCCAACTTATTTATCTGACCACCAGCCAAATATACCCAGACCTTCTTCAATTGCCCAGGAGATTCCGGCTGTAAAAAACAAATCTCCTCATGATTAATATACGAACTCGCATAAAACCTCGGATTTCCATCATTCTCCAAATAATTCCATTGCGAAAAAACATAAAACGGCATCAAAAAAAACGAAAATACCATAAAAATCTTCATAAAATACTCCCTATATTATTGCGGTTATAATACATCTACCCCAAATTAACATTTTTATTCATAATACGTTACAAAAAATAGCAAGAATGAACAAATTATAATTTATTCTACGCAAAAAATACCCTTGTTGTTCTTTGATTTGGTCTGAATGTGGTATTTTTTGAGGTTACACTTGGTTTCATTTATACTTTGTTTTAATTTTTGGGTTTGAGGGTGGTTTTGAGATTGCGACGCTATCGCTCGCAATGACGGAGTTTTTTTATTCGTTGTTGTTGTCGTCGTCGTCTTCGAATTCGCTGAAATCGTATTCTTGTTCTGGGAAGTTTGCTGGGTTGCATTCGGGGTTGTGTTGGTATGGGTAGAAGTTTACTGGGTGTTCTGCTGCGTGTTTTATGGCGTTTTTTATGTTTTGGGTGGCGTATTGGAAGCCGATGCTTCTGTAGATTTCTTCTTCGTCTTCTGGGGTTTTTGCGTCTTTGAAGGCTTCGATTAGGTCGGCTTGGAATTTCATGGCTTCTTCGCGTCCGTCGAAGTCGAACATTTGGTGTTTGGGTTTTACTTTGCTGTGGTCGTAGTTTGGGTTGGTGGCGTTCATGGCTGGGCTATCCCAGAATTCTTGGAGTGGGTCGCGTTTTTTGGGTTCTGGTTCTTGTTTTTTTTGGTTTTTTTTGTTTTGTGTTTTGCATTGGTTACACTTG
>Ga0209692_10000756_pt1 | contig 59693 bp, 36 predicted proteins | sample tdDd472_FD_187129 | JGI IMG/M metagenome (GOLD analysis project Ga0209692, IMG submission 187129) | Marine sediment microbial communities from the Atlantic coast under amendment with organic carbon and nitrate - tdDd47.2 (SPAdes)... | ecosystem: Environmental > Aquatic > Marine > Coastal >... | reverse complement strand
CTAATAACTCCCTTTAGTTCAGTACCCAACCATATATTTCCTTTATCGTCTTCAGTAATAGAAATAACTTTTTCTGATATATCACTATATGCATCTCTATCATAAATTTTACCATTTTTAAATTCAAGTAAAGCAAGTCCTATACTGTATCCGACAAATATTCTTTCTGAGTTAAACTTTGATTGATAAATGAATTCGCTTTCATAAGGTTTATCGGGAGTTAAATTATCCAAATCTTTTCCATGTCTGTATTCCCAAACTCCATAATCGGTAGCAAACAGTAATTTTTCCTTACCGGAGAAGGAGTCAGTACAAATTTCCATTTGCCAGATTGTTGTTACTCTATCATGATCAGGAATAATTTTAAACTCTGGTATTTCAGTTTCATTAAAACTCAAATAATAAGCACCTGTATTTGTTGATACGAACAATATTTCATTAAACCGGATAACATCCAGAACGATTCCCTCCAAACCATATTTCTGATCAAATAATGTAAACGGAGCATTAAGCTCTATGAAAGAAATTCCAGTATTTAAACCAAGCCAAAGATTTCTGTCTTTTGATTCAAATAAATTAATTACAGTATTGTCTAAAATACCATTATTTTTATCCAGTTTATTAATTATTTCTCCATTCGAATTAAAAATGATACATCCGTTATTTAATGTAGCAAATGCAAAATTCCCATTGCTTAGTCTAATCCCATTATATGATTGAGATTCATCTAAAAGATCATTCAATTTTTTAAATTTCTGTCCAAGAGAAACAAAGGTTTTTGACAAACCAGTCTGAGAATTATAAATATAATTCCCTTGTCCCATTGATCCAATAAATATTTCGTTTTCATTCCACGGTAACATGATAAAAATATCTATTTCCTTATAAAAGTCACCTCCAATTGAATTAATTACTGTGTCAGAAGTAATTTCAAATAATCCATAATCATAATTTCCCCAATATATTTTATCTGATACGTTAAAACTTAAAAAGGATAAATCCTTATTTTTATATGTTGAAACTATTTTCTTATTAATAAATTTATGAATTGATCTTGTTCCGCAGAAATACACTTCATTATTGATAACATGAATCTTCCATACATTCTGAAAATCAATAGAGTCTAACTGATTAATTAAAGTATGATATTTCATTTCTCCATTAATGTCCGGAGCTAAATATCCAAATTCCTCAACTCCACCAACATAAACAGTTCCTTCAGAATAAGCTAATGATCTTATTATAGAGTTATTAGCAATTGGTATTTTCCTCCAATTTGCACCATCAAATTCCATCACTCCATTATCATTATTCCCAACATATATAACACCTCTATCGTCTTCACATATTGCCCAATTTTGTTCTGCAGCAGAGTAATCAGATGATGTGTAATTTTTAATTAAAGGAATTCCATTTGTGTTAATTTGCGCACGTAATGAAATAAACGATATAACTACTAAACAGAGAATTAAATTCTTTTTTATCATAATTAATTCGTTTCTATAGAAAAACTATATAAATATAAAAAACAAAAAGACAAAATACTAAAAAATACTATTCTGTCTTTTATTTAAATTAAAAAATTAAGAACTATTCAATAAATAATCTCTTAATATAAGTTTGTTCGTCAATGATAACTTTCACAATATATATTTGAGAAGCTGAATTGTCAACTTCCGTTGTGAATCTTACAAAGTCATCAATATTTTCACTTATCATTTTCTGCCCCAACAAATTATAAATTTCAATTCTACCTTCATTAAATTGATATTCACTTTCATTTGTGAATTCCAGTACAACAAAATTCCTATCAGCAAAAATATTGATTTCGTAAGGTATTATTTCAACAATTCCTACACCTGCATCGTACGTTATTGTAAACTGATCTGCAGCCAGATTATCATTACCTGCTCCATCCTGAACAACACCAGCATCAACATTAACTATTACTGTACCATCACTTGTTGGATTAATAGTTACTGTCCATGCTTGAGCTGCAATTGTTTCTGAAGTGCCAGCAATTGTACCATTATCAACTGTTACATCATCGCTTGTAAATCCTATTACATTTTCGCTAAATGATATTAATACTTCGAAACTACCTGTTACAGTTCCTGATTCAGATGAAGTTATTTCTACTATAGGTGAAGTAATATCTGCTTCAGTTGCAAATTCCCAGATTGTTTCGTCTGTAATACCTGCATATTTATTTCCAGTCACGTCTTCAAAAGCCCCATAGTCAATTAATACATAATAGCTTGAAAGCTCAACAAAATCAACTGATGGATTAATAGTAACTATATTTCCGAAAATATTAACCTCAGACGATTCAACATCAATTCTTTCATGTTCAGTTGGTCCTGAAGCATTCATAATTACAATTTGACCTCCTGCTGCAGCATTTACATCCTCTGTAAATTCAATTTCCAGATTTGCTGTTACAGAAACTCCACTTACATCATCTGCAGGAGTTAAGGTAACTACCTCAGGAACAGATATGTCTTCTGTAATAAATGTCCAATCGTTTTCTCCAAGTATACCACTAAAATAGTTATCAGACTCATCTTTAAACGAGCTTTCATCAACAATTATATGGTAATTTGTTGAACCATCAAGATCAAAGAAAGGATCAATTGTTACTACATTTGAAAGTACACTTACATAAGGTCCTTGAACATTAATTACTTCTTTATCAAGCCCTGAATCGTCGTCGACAATTGTGATATTACCAATATTCTCAAATACTGGCTCGCTAAAAGTTATTTGTAGATTTGCACTAACACTAATATCAATTGAACCATTAAATGGTAAAACACTACTCATAGTTGGTTTTATAATATCATCTGAAGTAAAGGTCCAGTATATAGTTGAAATTATTCCGGCAAATTCATTTCCTATACCATCAACAAATGCTCCTGCATCAATTAATACATAGTATTCTATTTCGCTTCCAAATGAACCTGATGGATCAATAGTAATTGTATTTGAACCATAACCAGTTATATCTGCAACATTAACTGATGCATGTAATGAACCTCCACTTTCATAAATATATACATCACCTGTACCTTCAAAAACAGGCTCATCAAATGTAATTTGTAAATTAGCATCTTCTGGAATATCTGTATCTCCAAGATCAGGATATGTTGTAAATATTGCTGGTCCTGAACCATCGTATATAATGCTAAACTGTGTTGCAGCAAGATTGTCGTTACCAGCGTCATCTTTAGCTTTTCCTGCAAAAACATCAACTGTTACCGCTCCATCAAAATCAGGAGTAATTTCTGCATCCCATTTTTCTCCTACAGTTTGCTCAATAAGATCTGTAACAGAACCATTTCCTACTGTAATACTATCTGCATTAAAGCCAAAAACCTTTTCAGCAAATGTAATAGTTACATTCAGATTTGTATTTATTGTTCCCGACTGAAGAGATGTAATGCCAACTGTTGGCTGAATATCATCAAAATCAACTGAAATTGAATTAGATTCTTCGTTACTATTTCCTGCCAAATCCTGAACATTTCCTACCGGTAATTTTACAGAAACAGTTGCTTGTGCCGATGGTGTTATAGTTACAGTAAATATGGAATCATTTGTGGTAGATAAATCAGAGGCAGTACCGTTTCCAACAGATAAATCTCCTTCTACAAAATTCTGTACAGCTTCATTAAATGTTATAGTAACATCAAACGGCATATTTGTAGGATCAGCACCTGAGTATGATATAATAGCTGTTGGATTTGTAATATCCTCTGTTCTGAAATTCCAAGTTGTTTCATTTGTAATTCCTGCAAAACTATTACCTGATTCATCATCTACAGCATTAGGATCAATTTGAACATAATAATCCGTTTCACTTTCAAAATCATCAGAATTAATAGTAATTGCCATTCCATCTACTGTAACTAATGGATCTGTTGCAACATTAAATGACTGATGTACTGCAGATAATGTAGCGTTGGTGATTGTTATAAAACCTGAACCAAGTACAACATCATCGTTAAATGTTATTAATAAATCTGAATTAATTGGAACAGTAGGTGCGTCATCAAGCGGATCCAAATCACTTACTAACGGATCATCTACGTCAGCTGCAGTAAAGTTCCATGTAGCTTTATTTGATATTCCTCCAAAGTAGTTATTCTCAATATCCTGGAATGCAGTATCGTCTATTAAAACGTAATAACCTGTTTCTCCATTAAAATCACCAGGAACAGTAATATCAACAACACTGCCCGTTATACTTACTTCAGAATCAACATTAAACTCATCAAATAATACATCAGAAGAGTTAAAAATTTGAACATAACCTCCATTTGCATTTGCTTTAACATCTTCGTTAAATGTGATTTGAAGATTCTCAGTTATCGGTACATTATTATCATTATCGACTGGAAATGTACTGCTAATAACAGGAACATTCACATCTGCTGTTGTAAAGTTCCATGTTGTTTGATCTGAAATTCCATCAAAACTATTACCAGCCTCATCGTCAAATGCTGTTGCATCAATATTAATATGATAAGCTGTTAAGCTTTCCATTACTATTGTTGGATCAAATTCTATGGTAGTAGATCCAGATCCCGTTATTTGGGATGTAACATTAAAGGTCTCTACTTCCACAGTTCCTGCTGTCTTAATTAAACGAATAAATCCAGTTCCTGCATTAACTAATTCATCGAAATTAATTTCAAAGGTTGCATTGACTGAAACTCCTGTAGCTTCATCATCAGGATTTGTTAATGAAATTCCAGGATTTGTTCCATCGTATATTAAGCTTAATAGTGTAGCAGCATCATTTCCATTTCCAGCAGCATCAGTAGCCACATCGGCGTTAATACCAATTGTTATTGGTGTGCTTGTTGGCGACGTTGCATTTAATGTAAATATTGTACTATCACCAGTTGACATTGCTCCTAAAGATACATTTGTTGGAACTATATTACCAGCGTCAAATCCACTTACAGGCTCACTGAAAGTTATAGTTAGCGGAATAGTTGTTGCATTTGTAGGCGATGATTCAGATGATTCAATTAGAACTGTTGGTGATGTACCATCATACTGAATAATATATGGTGTTCCTTCTACGTTTCCGTTACCTGTAAAATCATTTACCATATCGCTTAACAAGCCTACAGATACTACTCCATCAACACCAGGACTTACCTCAATAATCCAGCTTGTATCTTGTTTTTCAGGTGTTAAACCTAAAGAACAATTTGTTTTTTCAAGGTCCAATAACTCAAAACCTGAAACTGGTTCACCAAAATCAATTGTAATATTAAATGGCTTTAAGTTAGTTACCACACTTTCATCTGAAGAAAATACTGCCAATGGATTTATGTTATCAAATGTTATTTCGTATTGTCCAGCAGCTTCGTTAAAGTTTCCAGCAGAATCAGTTGCTACATTTTCATTTATATCAATTGTAATATCGCCTAAAACAGGTGTTAAATCAAAGTTAAATACAATGCTATCTATTGTAGTTAAAGACCCTTTTGAACCTAAATTTATATCAATACTTCCGATATCAAAACCGCTAACAGTTTCACTAAATGTAACAGTTACTGGTATTGGTGTTACATTGGTTGGAGATGAAATTGCACCTGTAGAAATTGCTACAGTAGGTCTTGTTCCGTCATAATCTATATCATATACCTGTGATGTAGCATTATCATTTCCAGCTATATCTTTTGCAGCTCCTGATGGAATTTCAACAGTTATTTCTCCATCACCTTCGGGAGTTACACTAAAATTATATACTGATCCCGAACCTGAAATTGTACTAACACTCCCATTTGTAACTGTGACATCATTTATATTATCATCAAAACCTGTTACTGTTTCACTAAATGTAATCGTAAAAGGTATTGGGTTAGCATTTGTTGGATTAGTCTGTGTTGTGGTTACAATCACAGAAGGAGCTGTACCATCTACACCAGTGTAATTTGCAAAGGTTGACATCCCTACAGTTGATAAAATATTTGATGTTTGATTAACTTTTGAGAAAACGGATCTTACTGCTCCATTGTATTCAGCCGCATAAATATCTATCTCTGTTCCAATTACATCAGACTGCAAATAATGAAAATCAGCATCATAATTTGGTGTATTAATACCATTAGATTCTAGTGTCCAGTATCTTGTTAAATACTCACTTGGACTTGTATTTTCTGTTAGTTTATCATCGTTAACATGCACGCTCACCCATGCTGATGATAATCCTCCATGAGAATTTAAAGTGAAATCGACTGGTGAATATTCATTTACAGATGTTGTATCGCCTACAGGGAAAGTGAATGATCCTACACCTCCAACGCTCTTAACAAGCCTTCCTGTACCATTTACTACAATCATCTTACTGGCATTAAAAGATCCTGAAATCCTTCCAAATGTTCCTAAAGCTAAATCATTATTGTTTATTACAACTAAACCGCTTACTAATTTAAGCGAATCGTATATAATTATATTTGCGCCTAAATTAAGTCCTGAAGCATTATTACTTATCAGCTTCTCGAAAAAAGTAAGTCTTGTTCCTCCGATTAATTGTCCTGTACTACCGATGAAATATACTTCACCATTTCGATCTGTTGTATTAATTAATACACCTCCTGAAGTAGCATTATTTATCCAATTACCATCTATTTCAATTTTACCATCCAGATCAATTCTTCCATTAGTACCACCGAAAGTATTATTTGTATAATCGGCGTCAGGTCCTGTAATTTTTACAACAGCCCCTGAATTAACAATCATTTTTGCTCCATTATTTATTACTCCCTTTTGAGCAAAAGTAAATAATGCCAGAAATACAAAACAAAGGGCTAGGACATACCTTTTAGCATTTCTTTGTTTGAAATAATTATTCGAAAGGATCATTTGTTTATTTTTTTTAATTAATACTTTTTGATGCTATATAGATTTCTGCATTAATTATCTTTATTTCTTCAATTCCTCAATCTCTTTAATTAAAATATCAATTTGCTCTTGTTGTTTTTCTATTTGTTTCTGTTGTTCTTTTATAGCTTCAATCAAAATAGGTGTAAATTTTGAATAATCAACCGCTTTATATCCCTCATGATCAGAAAATACTAATTCAGGAATCACTGTTTCAACTTCCTGTGCAATTACACCAATCTGCTTTCCTTCTTTGAATCTTCTTTCTGGAAATTCCTCTCTATTCCAATTAAAATAAACACCCCTTAGTAATTTCACTTTATTCAAGGCTCCAGAAAATGTTTCAACATTATTCTTAAATCTTTGATCAGATCCTAACCAACTCCCCCCTGAACTATATGAATCTCCAAAAACATACAAAGTATATGTGGATGTTTGAGCAGAAGGAACATCTACAATTAAACCATAATTAGCAACACCATTATAATTTATACCCATATTTCCATTTATTCTTAACTTATCAGTTGAGAAATCACCATAAATTAAAGCGTTTGTAGAATTTGCAGTACCAGTATAACCAGATCCTTCAATAATTAATTTATTACTTGCTGTTTCAGCAAATCCTGCACGATAACCTAAGAAGACATTATTACTACCGGTACCTCCTCTTCCGGCTCCTTGTCCTAAATAAACATTATTACTACCCGATGAAGCATAATATCCGGCTTCTGCACCAATAAAAGTATTTTGAGTTCCTGTACTTGTACTACCAGCTGCATATCCTAAATAAGCACCATTAACACCTGTTGTATTTGCTGTTCCTGATTTATAACCAACGAATGAATTATACCCACCTGAAGATGTTGACTGACCACTTTGGTAACCAATAAAAGTATTGTAGTTTGTGTTGGAAGTAAAACCGGCTTCCATTCCTATGAAAATATTATACCCTCCTGTAGTATTTACATTACCTGCCTGATTCCCAATAAATACATTATTAGATCCAGTGGTATTATGTTCTCCAGATTCGTTACCTAGGAAAGTGTTATAATTTCCGCTTGAATTTTTCCAACCAGCAAAAGTTCCTAAAAAGGCATTTTCGTGACCTATAGTATTTGCATTACCAGCTGCATACCCAACAAATGCATTATTACTTCCAGTTGAATTATTATAACCAGCAACATACCCAACCATTATGTTATTATCACCTTCGGTATTACTACTTCCAGCTTTATCACCAATAAAAGTATTTCTATCACCACCTATATTGCTTGTTCCAGCTTGATTTCCAACAAATGCATTGTAACTACCAACACTATTACTTAATCCAGCTTGATAACCAATAAATGTGTTATAATTTCCTGTTGAATTAGTAAAACCTGTAGACTCACCTATAAATACATTACTTGAACCAGTTGTAAGGCTATGAGCAGATTGATATCCTAAAGCCGTGTTTCGATTTCCTGATGATGTTGAGAAACTAGCACCATATCCTGATTCAAAACCTATAAAGGTATTATACTCACCACGAGCCATGTTATAACCCGTTCTATAACCTATATAAGTATTAAAACTTGGATCACTAGTTGTATTATAACCTGTATAGTAACCACTTTGATATCCAATATAAACATTATCACTTGCTGTATTGGTATATCTACCTGATTGATATCCTAATACGACATTTCTATTTCCGGTTGTATTAGAATATCCTGCGTAATTACCAATTAAAACATTATTTGCTCCTTGTGTATTACTAAACCCGGAATAATATCCCATAAATGAATTATATCCCCCTGTAGTGGTGGAATAACCACTTGCATAACCAAAAAATGAATTTGAATAACCTCCGTTATTATATCCGGCGTATGGACCATAAAATGAATTATAACTACCGGAATTTGTATTACCTGAACGAAAACCATAAAATGAATTATAACTTCCTGAATTATTAAATCCTGTTTGATAACCAATAAAAGTATTATAAGTCTGCGTTGTATTTGATCTTCCAGCAGCTTCACCAATAAAAACATTGTACTTACCAGATGTATTTGCAAATCCGGCAGAGTCACCTACAAAAACATTTTTAATCCCTGAATTATTTGTATAACCTGCCAAATTTCCCATAAAAACATTATTAGAACCATTTGTTAAGTTTTGTCCTGCCTTAAATCCAACAAAAACATTATCTGACCCTGTAGCTCCTCCAGTATTCCCATAGCCACTCCAATTACCGATAAAAACATTATTTTCACCTGTTGTATTATAATAACCCGAATAATATCCCAAGAATACATTAAAATCACCTTGGTTTCGAAAACCACTTCTTTGACCATAAAATGCATTTCCAGCTCCTGTATTTGTATAGCCTGCGTAAGGACCAAATATAGAGTTACTATTACCTGAATTGGTTCTAGCTGCATTATAGCCATATATAGCATTCATATCTCCTGTATTTGAAAAAGCAGCATACGGTCCATATATAGCATTAAAATTTCCTGCATTAGTTCCTGCTGCGTAATAGCCATAAATAGCATTCAGGCTTCCTGAATTTGAATATCCAGCATAAGGTCCATAAATTGAATTATTGCTACCTGTGTTAGAATTACCTGACAAATAACCAAATATAGCATTATAATCACCTGAATTATTGAGGCCAGCTTGGTAACCAATTATTGAGTTAAATTTACTCGAGACATCATTTTTTGCTACTTCGAAACCAATCAAAACATTTCCAAATCCGTCAACAATATTTTCACCTGTACTATTTCCAATAAATACATTATTGCTTGCTTCATTATTTTGCAATCCTGATTTATAACCTAAGAAAACATTATTTGAACCTGTTGTATTTTCCTGTCCTGAACGAAAACCGAAGAAGGTATTATACAAACCAGTGGTTATATTTATACCTGCGGAATCACCAATAAAATAATTATCAGGAAAAAGATTAATAATACTTGAAGTCTCACTTCCTTTTGTAGGTGAACGTCCACTTACTGCAAAACCACCAACATTTCCTTTTGCTTCAGGTTCGTTAAAAGTAATCCTAGTACTATCTGGAGTAACAAATAAGTAATTTTCATCCCCTCCAGCTTTTGTTGGGCTTTTGCCACTTACAGCAAAGCCACCAACTCTTCCTTTTGCACCAATGGGGACTGTTACTTCTGCTCCATCTTCATATACAGCAAAAACAGTATCACCAACAGAATTCAATACAGCAAAAAGTGCATTTCCAGAACCTGATGAGTTAACCTCTGGTAATGACACCCAATCTTCACCATTGTAATAATAAAACCCAGCTTTTTCTGTATCATAAACAAGCAAACCAGTTGCCGGATCTGCAATACTTACTCTTTGCAATGAATCGAGTCGAGGAACAAGTATTCCCTTTGTAATCGATTTTACATCTAACATAGCCGATGGGTCTGCTGTATATAGATTATCATCTGTTACTGCAACATTTTGCGATACTGCAACTAAACTTGTTAATACAAGAAAAAGTATTAAAAAATAATTGTTTAGTTTTCTAATTTTCAAGTAAACATTTTTCATATGCCCGATATTTTAATGAATTTATTTATCCTTCACTTTATTTACATAAATTACAATTTCGTAAATAATTCTCGAGATGTCAATTTTTTATTGACTAATTTCACTAAAATTTTGACTAAACCAATTTACTGTTAACTCATTAACAATCAATTAGTTTTTGTTCAACTTTTACTCTAAAAACTCTAACTTTTTTTAGTAATTCCTAATTAGATTTATCAAAAGAATTAATTTTGTTTTCTAATTCAAAACGCAAATTATTTCTTGTAAAACTCTAAATTAAAGAAAACAGAAATCATTTTGGAATTATTCTTTCTTTGAATTTAATTGAATCAAATCTTTAATTTCATCAATATCTTGTTTAATTTTTTTGTTCTCTTCTATTAACAAATCAATCTGCTCGCTACCTGTAATCATTTTTTGTAGCTCAGCATCTTTTGTCTCTACAATTTTTTGAAGTTCATTAATTTGTTGCTGTTGCTCCTTAATTGCTTCGATTAAAAGAATTGACAATTTTGAATACTCAATTCCATAATCTTCGCCATAATCCATTACTATTTCCGGAATTATTTTTAATGCAGCTTCAGGATCAATTGCAATATGTTCTATGATCTTACCCTTTGCATCAGTATTAGTATAATTGATACCATTTAGCAAAAGGACTTTATCTAAAGCATTAGAAATATAAGTTTTGGATTTAAAATCTATCTTTTTACCAGTGGTAATCCAATCTTCTGGCCCACCAGCACTTCCATTAACGAAAAACTTTATTCCAGGATTATTTCCTGCATCACCGTCAATAACTACATTTCTATTATCAAACTCACCATAAATTAAAGGAGGTGAATAACCGGGAAAATTAATTGCATTTATACAAAGTTTATAAGAACCCATTTCCTGTCGTCCTGCTTCCGTTCCAATAAAAACATTATACGATCCGTCTACATTATCTTTTCCTGCCCATCTACCTATAAAAGTATTATGTGCCCCATCCTTATTTTCATAACCTGATTGATAACCTAAAAATGTATTTGATCCTGCAGTTGTACTATTAAATCCACTTTCGTAACCAATAAATGTATTGAAACTCCCCTCTTCAAATCCACCACCTCCTAAATTGTTATATCCTGCCTGATATCCGAGGAATATATTTTTATACCCAATTTGATTTTTATATCCTGCTTTATATCCAATAAAAATATTGTAATTACCAAAATCCAATCCTTCTCCAATGTTTTTATGTCCACTGGCATAGCCAAGAAAAATATTCTTAGATCCAGATGTATTAGAGTAACCACTACTATCTCCCGCAAAGAAATTATATCTACCAATAGTATTATTAACACCACTGTTACGTCCAATAAAATAATTATCTGGTGTTAAATTAAGAAAACTCCCGGTTGATGGTCCTTTAGTTGGTGATCTTCCACTTACTGCAAATCCGCCAACACGACCTTTTCCCGATACAGTATCGATTACATATATTCGTGTACTATCTGCAGTTGATATAAAATAATCATTAACTTCACTTTTTGTTGGAGACCTGCCGCTTACAGCAAATCCGCCAACTCTACCTTTAGCTGTATCTTCCCTAATCCAAATTCTTGAGCTATCAGGAGTAATTTTCATGAAATCTTCTTCAGTGGCCTTAGTTGGAGAACGACCACTTACGGCAAAACCTCCTACCGAACCTTTCGAAAATTCATTAATATATACTTTTGCTCCATCTGGAAATACAGCAAACACAATATTCCCATCTTTGTCTTTTACAGCAAATAATGTATCGCTGCTTGTAAATGAAGCATCAGCCTTTACTTCCAACTTACTGTTAGGAGTAAACGTACCTATACCAACTCTTGCTGTTGAATCTGATAATAATACAAAATTAGAGTTTACAGTCCATAATTCACTATTGGATAAATTTACCCAATCGGAACCATCAAAATAAAAGAATGCTGACTCATCAATATCAAAAACAAGTAATCCTTTAGCAGGATTTGCAACAGCAACTCTTTGCTCAGTTAACAAACGAGGTATTAATAATCCTTTCGTTGTAGATTTAATATCGAGCATTGCAGACGGATCCGCTACATGCAAATTATCATCTGTTATTGCAATATTTTGTGCACTCAGATTTAAAGAAAAAAAAGATAAAACAACTAGCAAAACATAAATAGTCGATTTTTTTGTAAAACAGAAAGTCTTCATATTCATTTGATTTAAGAGTTTACAAAACTAGATAAAAATGTAAGTTCGAAATTTTAACATATAAATACAAGTCGTTTACCAATAAAAAATCGCGGCTATTAATCTTCAAATTTTTGTTTTATTATTTTTCTATTAATTGATTTACAAATTGTTCAAGTTTTTCTAATCTATCTTTTAGTTCTTGATTTTTTTAATAATTCCTGAACTGCTTTAATAGTAACAATCTGAGCATTATATTTACTGTTATATTTCAATTTATTTATTCAAAATAAGCCAAAACATGAAAAAAGACTACTTAAAAAAGCAGTCTTGTCCTTATTGTGTATTTAAGAATTCAATACTTAAGATAGAACTGCCCACCCTTTGAATAAAAAATCTTCGCGAAGTTTTCCTTCCTGATCGATTTTCTCATCACTTAAAAACACAAAAACAGCAACTTCCGTTTTTCTATTAGCCCGAATAGGTTTCTCAGGTGTTTTGGCCTTAATTAATATGTAACGACCATTAAAATCTAGTATTTCCTTTTTACTTTCTAATTCAAATAAATACCAATCAGGATTTTCAGAAACTGTTTCTCTTCTTATAATTTTACCTTTATTTGGACATAATCTACTTAAATCTCTATTTTTTGATATTGCTTTTACTTCAAACTCTTCCCCTATTACATCGTTTGGATTATGTTCCAAATTTAAAGTGAACTTAGGCAATTTTATTTGTAGAGGTTTCCATATTCGGTGTTTAATGCTAATTGTTCCTAAGTTAGCCGAAATAAATATTATTAAATATCCACCTGAAACCAATGAGTTTTTTAAACTTACCCAACCCTCTTGATGTCCGAATTTAAATGAAACTGTTAGATACTGATACAACAAAACTAACGATAAAGCATAAACGAGGTAATTCTGAAGTTTCCTTTTGTTTAAATGGATATGTTCATCGTAAAAATCTGAATTACTTAAGGCATTTGATATTAAAGTATTAAAAAATGAAAAACAGAATACCAAGATAACCATTGAAAGTAATGCAAATCTGCTTGCTATTTGATTTATTAACCAGAAATCATATAATCCATGAATTATGGCTGCAAGCACGAAGAATTTAGTGAAATCTGTTAATATACCTTTTGATGATTTATACTTATTCAGCATTAATCCATATGCAGCAAGAGAGGTTAAAAACATATGAAAAACTACTGCGGTTAATGCTCTTCCCATAATAATTTGCGGACCATAACTATTAAAATAAAGTAGGTTTTCAGCAAAAGCAAAACCCAGTGCAGAAACAGAGCCATACACTAAATAATCAACCGGTTCGTTTATAACGCGTGTATACTTTAAAATAAGGATTACCGGTAATATTTTTACCAATTCTTCTATTATTCCAATTCCAATAATACAATACAACAGGTCATTAAAAACTCTACCGTTCAAATTAAATCCTGTAAACATTGAATTTAAGTCGCTTAATAAAAATGTGAATTCAGAAAAGATCATTCCAAGAACGAATATCAAGAGCATATGCTTCCATTTTTCGGGCTCGTAAATATCGATTTTTCGTAAATAAAATAACCAGCAAAGCATTACCAGCAAAGCACCTAAAAATCCTGCTAAATTTTGATTCTGATAAGTGTGACTAAATACAGTTTCAAAATATCTATATATATTAAATTTGGTCAGATACAAGTATCGTTTAAATTGTGAAGGGAAATACTTTCTTGCATCACGATCTTTTAAAAGCCCGTAAAGATCATCAATTCTGTGCTGTGCATAATAATTATTAATCAGATTTGAATAAGCACCTTCAATATTTCCTTTCGATTCAATCTCTTTCTTAAAATATTCTTCAGCTTGGTCAAAATCATTCATCTCGGAATAAACCCTACCAATTGAATTATTTAAGTATTTCAAGTTATCATTTGAAACTAGTGTATAGTAAAGTAAAGCATTATTATAATCCTTTTTCATTGAAGAAATCAACCCGAGAGAGTAAAAACCAATATCGTTTGTAATCTTTTCAGAGTATTCTGTATAAGTCCAGTATATATCGATTAAATCCTGTTCTTTAATAGTACGATAAGATAGTGGATATGAGAAATAACTTGTAATTAAACCATAATGATAATCTATATTAAGAGAATCTTCGGCCAGAATTTCTAAATAAATTAAATCGAGACAATCATTTCTATTTTCTTTAATAACAAATTCTAGTTTTTCTTTAGGGTCTTTAAAAGTTGGAGCATCGATAAACTGATTTACAAGGAATACAATTAATACAAAGCTAACTACAACAATAATTAATGATTTTCTCATTTTGATTTTTTTTAATATAGTTTATCGTGCTGAATAATTAGAAATAATGTTTGGTATTTTCTGTTCAAGCATCATTAAATCTGCCAAAACAATTGCTGTTACAGCTTCTAAAATAACTGGAACTCTCAAGGCGATACATGCATCATGTCGACCTGTTATTTTTAATTCCTCTTTTTTGCCAGTATTTAGGTTTACCGTTTGCTGTGCTTTCGAAATACTTGACGTTGGCTTTACTGCTACTCTATAAATTAATGGATTTCCATTTGTAATACCCCCATTTACACCTCCTGCAAAATTTGTTAAAGTTTTTCCCGATTTATCAATTAATTGATCGTTATGTTCGCTTCCAAACATTTTCGCAGAACTAAAACCTGAACCAAATTCAATTCCCTTTATTGCAGGTATTGAAAATACAATATGACTTATAACTGATTCAACAGAATTGAAAAAAGGTTCTCCTAATCCAACAGAAATACTTTCTGCTTTACATTCTACAACTCCCCCAATCGAATCCTCATTTTTTAAAGCATTATCAATTGCTTTTTCAACATTCTTTTCTCCTCCTGCCTCAATTAGTTTAGCATTTATTGAAATAGGATTAATAAGCTTTTTTGCAATTACACCTGCTGCAACTAAACCAAGCGTTAAGCGTCCAGAAAAATGACCTCCTCCTCGAAAATCGTTAAATCCTCCATATTTCATTTTAGCTGTAAAATCAGCATGACCTGGACGAGGAAAATTAAATAAATCCTTATAATCTTCAGATTTTGTATTCTTATTTTCAAAGGATATTAAAATAGGAGCTCCAGTTGTGTGACCATTAAAAACACCTGATACAATAATTGGCTTATCGTCTTCAATTCTTGGAGTTGTTCCTTTTGCTCCGCTTTTACGTCGTAGTATATCATCGGAAAATTCATCTTCTGCAATAGTCAATCCTGCTGGACAACCTTCAATTAACACTCCCACTTGATTTCCGTGAGACTCTCCGTAAATGCTTATTTTGAATTTAATTCCAAATGAATTCATTTCGTATTATTTATATTTAATTACTGATATTAATATTGTTTATTATTATATAATATCTTTTGTTACTCGCGCCCACAAACCCATCGCTATAACCGCTCGTGAACCTTCATGCTTTAATTTTTTTACAAATACTGTACTTTTGATTATAATAATCATTTCCGTTTTTTACAATTTCCTTGCATGAAGGTTTAAGGAAATGAAAATACAGAATATTCTTCGATGAACAAAATTAGTTTATAAAATTTTAATTGAACCGTAAGTTCTTTTCAAACATACATTTATGCATTATTAATTCAAACAAACTTAACTTTTTGTAAATCTTGCTTGTTTTTCTGTAAAGCTTGCTTTACTTTTGGATTATTATTAATCAAAATCTATTTATTAATTATGAAAACGTATTTTCCCTATTACTTTAAAAAAATTGGAATATTTCTGGTTGTTATATCAATTGTATTATCATTTCTTTCAGGTTTGCACACTCATGTTGAATCAATTGAAGATGGTTGGAATTCCGCTACAAATGATGGAGAAGAACAGTTAGATTTAAAAGTTGATCCTTTTTCTGTTAAAGCAAGAAAAAGTCTAAGATGGATAGGTCTTACTCTTTCATTTAGTGGATTAATTATATATATGTTTTCCAGTGAAAAAATCGAAGATGAGTTTATACAAAACTTGCGGTATAAAAGCTTAACAAATTCGCTAATTATTACCTGGATTATTTATGGTTTTATTTACCTTATTAAGGATAATTTCAATCCTGAGAAAATTGAATTACAGTGGCAAACAGATGGTTTATATGTTCTTCAAACTCAACTCATATTATATGTGATAATTTATAACTATTATAAAAAATGGAAATTTCTGAGTTAAGCCTATGAAAAACTTACTTAAAGTAGAAAGAGCAAAAATGAATATTACTCAAGCCGATTTGGCCAATGAGATTGGTGTATCACGACAAACAATAAACGCTATAGAAACAGGGAAATTTGTACCTTCAACAATTCTGGCACTGAAACTTTCCAAATACTTTAGCGCCAAAGTAGAAGATGTATTTATTTTAGATGATGAGGACTGAATTTAGGTAGTCATCACTTAAATAAACACTAAGATCAAATCAGTTGCAGTACCATTTTCTAATATTTCTTAATATTCTACAAACGTTCTGTTTCTTTTATAAGGATAGTAATACAATTTCTAATTGATTAATTTAGTACATATCAAAAAGGATCAGAATCCCGGTTTAAAAATCCATAAATTAATGCCTTGCATTATCTATTTAAAATTTTCGATTAACTTTACTTAGCAAGCTAAACATTTAAGTATGATAAAATTGAAATCCCTTCTCTTAGCGATAATAATCTTTAATACTTATCTTTTCTTGATTGGAGAAAATGTTAAATCAGAATGGCAACTTTCTAAAAGTGAAAAGCAAATCTCAGTTTATACGCGACAAGTAAATTATTCTGATTATAAAGAATTTAAAGCTGTTATGAGTGTAAAATCAAGCCCTGAAGCTATTATTACTTTATTACGAAATATAGAAGATTACGAAAGATGGTTGCCTGATTGTTTGGAATCCAAAATACTCAATAAAACAAGTGATAATCATCAAATAAATTATATTCTAATGGATATTCCATGGCCCTTTGAAAATCGTGATTTTGTATATCAATTTACTCTTGATTCTATTAATTTAAAATTCGAACCGCTTAAAATTCTTATTGAAAATAAACCTACTTATATCCCTAGAAAAAAGAATATTGTTAGAATTCCTACATCTGCTGGCTTTTGGAATATAACCCCTATTAGCGAAAACTTAACAAAAGTAGAATATCAGATGCATGTTGAACCAGGAGGTTATATCCCTGCCTGGTTAGCCAATCTAAAACTTGTTGATACTCCATTTACATTTTTATATAACCTACGTGATCAAATTGAATGGGAATAGTTAATATTTAGTTCCAATTTTTTTACTCAAAAAAATTTAACATTTTTTCACACAAAATTTGTGATGGTTCATTCTTTTATATTTACATTTGCAGAAACATTTTTTCGAACAATTCATTCTAATATTCTAATTAAAAATTATGAATAAACGTAAAAGACACTTTTATAAGAACTTAACTTTCATGACAGCTTCTAATAAAGAAACTGTTTGGGGATCAAGAATTATAATAAAACTGTAAAAAAAAATTAGCATTTTAATGAATATAAATTCATTTTTCACAAATAAGATTTAAATAAAAATTAATAATGTCAACAAATATGAATATGAAACATCAACTTTTCAATACACTATTTATAGTATTGGTATTGCCTTCTGTTGTTTTAGCTCAGGAAAATTCACAATTAATGCGCTTTGAAGATGCTCTGCAGATTATGAAAGAAAATAATCCTGCGATACAACAAGCAAAACAAGAAATAAAGCAAAAAGAGTACGAATTAAAATCAAAAAGGGCTTTATACATGCCTCAAATCTCAGTAAGTGCAAAAGCGGTTACGATGTCTGATCCGCTACACTTAGATTTAACAGCGGTAAGCGAAGCAATAACTCCGCTTTACAATACCTTAGGTACCTATGGTGTTTTTAGTGGTGTTCCTAATCCAGACCCCACTACAAATACTATAATGCCTATTTTACCAGATAATATAAGTACACAAGCTGTAAGGCAACAGCTATTAGAAGCTGAAGAAGAAATAGCAAATGCCGAATGGGATCAGGTAATACAGGAGAAAAATTTTGCAACCGTAACTGCTGATTTTATGTGGCCTATTTTTACTGGAGGTAAGATAATGGGAACTAATAAGGCAGCCGGATTAGATGTTGAAATGAGTCAAGAAAAACTTCGCGAAACTGAAGGAGCTTTACTTACCGAATTAGTTTCTCGATATTATGGTCTTGCTTTAGCTGTTCAAGTAGCGGATGTTAGAAAACAAATGCTTGATGCTATGGAAAATCATTATTCCGATGCACAAAAATTATACGAAAACGGAATGATTGCAAATGTAGAATTACTTCATTCTTCGGTATCTCGTAATGAAGCAGAACGAGAATGGAAACAAGCAATTAGAAATATTGAAATTATACAATCTGGATTGGCCGCCACCTTATCTCTTGATTCAGCAGTATATGTGCAACCTGCAAGTTTACTTTTTATTAATAAAGAATTAGATAATATCTCATATTGGATATTAAAAGCTAAGTCATATAATCCTCAGTTAAAACAAATTGAAAGTAAAAAAGAACAAATTAAAATTAAAAATACAGTTGATAAAGGAAGTTATTTGCCAACTATAGCTATGATGGGTACTTATAATCTGGCGGAAAAAGATCTGTCTCCTTACTTACCGGAATATATGGTTGGTGTTGGTATGAAATGGACCATTTTTAATGGCATGGCAAGAAGAAATAATATAAAAGCGGGTGTTACAATGCATAATCAGGTTGAATTTGCTGAAGAAAAAGCACATTCAGATTTAGAAGCATATTTAACCAAATTATATCAGGAGCTTCAAATGCAAATAGAACAAAAAAACGAGCTGGTAACAACACTTGAACTAGCTCAAGAATATAGTACAAGCACCGAGAAAGCATTTAACGAAGGTTTTGCTACATCGGCAACTGTTGTTGATGCATTTACTAAAGTTGCACAAGTAAAAGCATTAAGACTAAAAGTTCTATACGACTATGATGTTGCTCTTGCTCAGTTTCTTCAGACTGCAGGTATTCCAGAACAGTTTACCGAATATTGCAGCGGCGAAAACACAATTACTAAATCATTAAACGAATAGATAAAACTTAAATAAAATGAATAAGAAAACTATTATCACAATCGCTGTACTAGCATTAATTACAGCATTTATAACTTATACTTTTATAATAGTATTGAAAAAAGAACCTGTTGTATTACAGGGAGAAGTTGAAGCAAAACAAGTAAGTATTGCTTCAAAAATTCCAGGCAGAGTTCAAGAAATTGCAGTAAAAAAAGGACAGCAAGTAAAAAAAGGAGATTTCATATTTTCTATTGACAGCCCCGAAATTGATGCAAAATTAGCAGAAGCAACTGCAGCACGCACTGCTGCTTATGCACAAAGCAGAAAAGCACAGAACGGAGCACAAGCAGAAGATATAACTGCTGCATATAGCGTATTTGTAAAAGCTGAAGCTGCTGCCCAATTTGGAGAAAAAACATTTTCACGTATTCAAAGACTTTTTGAAGAAGGTGTTGTTCCGGAACAACAACGCGACGAAGCTGAAACAAAAATGAAAGCTGCACGCGAAACTGCTAATGCCGCCAAAGCAATATGGCAAAAAGCTGAAAATGGAGCCCGAGAAGAAGATAAAACTGCCGCTGCAGCTCTTGTTGAACGCGCCGATGCTGCTATTAAACAAGTACAGGCATATCTTGATGAAACATCAATTAATGCAATTTCTAATGGTGAAGTTTCAGGTATAAATGTTGAAGAAGGGGAATTAGTACCTACTGGATTTCCTGTAGTTACCGTATTAGACCTGAACGATATTTGGGTAACACTTTACATTCGAGAAGACTTTTTGAGTCAGTTCAAAACAGGAAGTACATTTAAAGCAAATATTCCCGGATTGGATAATAAAGAATTTGAATTTATAGTAAGTTATATTAGCCTAACAGGCGATTTCGCAAGATGGAATGCAACAAAAACATCAGGTGAATTTGATTTAAAATCATTTGAAATAGAGGCTCGTCCTGTAAATAAAATTGAAGGACTCAGACCTGGAATGACTGCTGTTATAACTCTTGATTAAAAGAACAACAATGAAGAAAATTAAAAATCATCCCTTTTTTGCTGTTGTCAATCGCGAAGCTGAACGCATCAAGCACAATCCAGCTTATCGGTTCCTGCTTTTTGCTGGTCCATTAATTGGGATACTTCTATTGTATTTTATTTTCAAACAAGGAACAGTTAAAGAATTGCCCATTGCAGTAGTAGATCAGGATCAATCTTCGCTATCAGTAAAAATAGTTAATGCATTAAATGCTGCTCACGACGTAACTGTAACATTGATTACCCAAGATATGTTTCAGGCACAAGAAATGATTAAAAAAGGTGTGATTGAAGCTATTATTTTAATACCTAAAGATATCGAAAAGTCTGTTTTTCAAGGAACTAATGCTCCTATCCCGGTTTATATTAACGGAACAAATGTTTTAAAAGCAGGTTTAATTCAGAGATCGGTATTAACTACACTTAAAACAATGTCGGGAGGTATTCAGGTTAAAAAACTGATGCTCAGTGGTAAGAATTTAGAAGAAGCTATGAACAGAGCTGTTCCGGTGAATATACAAAAACACGTTTTGTATAATCCATATAGCAATTACAGTTACTTCTTAAATTCGGCAATGCTTTATGTTATGCTTTATTTATTCGTGTTCCTTAGTTCAATTTATACACTTGGCAACGAACTTAAAAGAGGTACCGGGCAAGATTTACTTAAAACAAGTAATAATAGTGTACGCATTGCTGTGGCAGGAAAAATGTTACCCTATACGATCATTTTTTCTGGTTTTGCAATGCTTATTAACTTTCTGTTGTATAAAGTTCAAGGAATGCCTTTAAATGGAAATTATTTAGTGATATTCATAGGTCAGTTTATAACTATCCTTACTTATCAATTAATGGGATTGATATTTATTGGAGTCACTTTTAACTTACGTTTGGCTATGTCGTTCGGAAGTGCTTATTCAATGATGGGAATTACTTTTTCGGGTTTAACATTTCCTTTGGAAGCAATGCCAGGAATTGCAAGAGCCTTTGCTACGCTATTCCCATTTACATGGTGGGAAAAAATTATGATATCTCAATCGCTAAGAGGTGCTCCTATTGCGGAAGTACTACCATATGTTTGCTTTATCCTAATTTTTCAACTATTAGCTTTCTGCTTCTTAAAAGTATACAAACGATATTTAGGAGATCCAAAATATTGGGGGAAATTATAACAATTATAGATTTGGCAGTAATTGCATTGCTGCGTTTGAAACATTTTTAAAAATGAACTTGAATGAAAATTATTCAAAATAAGATAAATAGTCTGGAGTTACTAAGCATTCATTTTCGGAATGAGTTAAAAACCATATTTAAAGATAAAGGTGCATTACTGATTTTAATTGGTGCAATGCTAATTTATCCGGTAATATATTCTATTGGTTACTACAACGAAACTTTAACTGACATACCTGTTGGTGTTGTTGATTTGGATCATTCGGTTGCAAGTCGAAAATATACAAGCATGATTGATGCTTCAAGTGAAATCGTTGTTAGCTGTAAACCAAATAATTTAAAAGAAGCTGAAGCGCTTTTTTTAAATAACAAGATAAATGGTGTTGTATTAATCCCTAAAGGATTTCAAAAAGAAGTTCTTTCTGGCAAGCAAGCTAATGTAGCCGTATACGCTGATGCAAGTTACTTTTTGAAATATAGAAATGAATATATGGCTGTTTCATATGCTAACGCTTATTTTAGCGGAGGTATTGGTGTAAAACGCTATATGGCCGATGGAAAATCATTTGAGCAAGCAAGTACGAGTGTAAATCCTTTAGATATACAAACTCACGTACTTTATAATCCTTCATCTGCATACGGTAGTTTTATAATGCCGGGACTTATTCTCATAATAATTCAACAAACTCTACTTATTGGAATTGGACTTTTGGGAGGATCATTTTCAGAATCTAAAGAATCACCTTTTGTACTTCCTTTAAAAAATCGCAGAAAAGAAATTTTGCCTTACTTGATGGGTAAAACAGGAGCTTATTTATTAATCTCAGCAGTAAATGTAGCATTTGCAGTAGTGTTAGTACATCACTGGTTCGAATATCCTGACAAAGCAAGCATGATGGATGTTATAATGTTACTTTTTCCATATCTTTTAAGTACTATTTTCCTTGGAATTGGTTTATCAACCTTATTCCGTCATCGCGAATCTGCTATTGTGTTTATGGTATTCTTATCGCCTATTGCACTGTTTTTTAGCGGACTTTCATGGCCTATATCAGCAATGCCTGAGTGGTTAGTATTTTTATCAAAACTAATGCCCAGCACAAATGTTGTTCCTGCTTATTTAAATCTACGAACTATGGGTGTTGAATTGTTAGATGTTAAACTAGCAGTTTTATCGCTTTACGGTCAAGCCGGTATTTATGCAGCATTAACTATTGCCTATTTTTTCATCAAGGTTTATCGCAATAAACTTAAACAGAAAGTTTAGGAATGAAAAGATCACTTATAGTTTGAACACAAAGAATAGATTTCAGCGTGTTTTTCAAATTTATTCTGTTCATTAATCCTTTAAACATCGAATAGAAAATCCCGCAATCTTTCCATAATCATCTTTCGGATATAATTCTGCTGAATTATGGTTCAGCCTTTTATGTACTCCATTTGCTGGATTAGAACCAGCCTCATCTGAAGTCCAAAAGTATGCATGCAAACCAGGTACAGAATAGAAAGCTCCTGCTCCGTCTCTTCGCATCATTCCGGGCAATGCTGAAAAACCACTACTGTTTGTTGCTCCGGTATTAGGTGTTGTCCAATGTACTGTACCTGTTTCCTTTAGGGCACCTCCAGCAACAGTTTGACCTCCTACATAATCTCTTAAAATATCCCATTCAGATTCGGATGGAACATGCCATCCTACAGGACATAAATTTCCATTATCTACAGCATACCAGTTATATAAAGCACCAAAAATATCTTTATTTGCTTCGTCATTATTGAGCCAACAATATGCTCCTGTTGTTAATCCTGCCCAGAGGGTATTGTCTGTTTCAATAGGTATTTCAGTTCCATCATTGTATTTTGTAGTTTTCAAATTTTCGGACATCCATACCTGAGTTCCAATTCTTAAAGTAGAATAGATATTTTTTTCAACATCTACAACAATAACACCTCCCTTAACTAACATTTCTTCTACATATGCTTTTGTTGCAACATCTTGCTCATCTGTTGGATCTGCTATATTTTTAATTTGAACAGAGCCACCATCATTATTTTGTGCTAATACTTCAGTAAGATTTTGGGTCTCTACAATATCTCCAATAACTGTATCTGCTGAATTTGAATGTAATGCGTATGGGACACTCAACAATTGACTAGCTCCCATCATCAAATAGTTATCTCCACCAGCGATATCAATGCTTACTTGAATAAAATATGGCCCATTTTCCCAATTTATTGAATTAAAATCATCCGTAGTTGTACCTACCCCAATTTTTAAATTAATGAGACCATAATCATTTGAAGTTTCAGCATGTGTTTCTGTATAAACAGAAGATCCCGAACTTGAACCTTGTAAAATATCAATTTCAACACCTATTAATTGTTCAGATATTATGTCTCCACTATTATCTCGAATAACCGCCTGGTAATTAAATGAATTTGGTGATTGTGCAAAAAGAAATGAAAACAAGAAGATGTTTGAAACTAAGAATAATAATTTTTTCATTTTATTATTTTTTTAGATTAAACATGCCTTCAAGTTACTAAAAAAATACAAAAAATGCAAAATTGACTCAACAACAAAGAACCCTAAAGTATAGTACGTCAAGGCATTGCACTACATTAAGTAAGCTCTCCCAATTCCAACCAACGATCCGATTTATCGTCTACCAGTTTTATTATTTCACCAATTCGTTGAGATTTCTCAAGTAATTCGTCATTGCTTAAGCTTCCGCTACCAATCTCTTGCTCAAGGTTCTCTTTTTCACCTTCTAAATCGGTAATTTCTTTATCTAGTTTCTCGTATTCCTTTTGTTCTTTATACGAAAGTTTCTTTTTTGCCTGGTCTACTTTTTTATCCGTTGATTTTTCTTTTTTAACCGACACTGATTCCTTTTTTTCAGCTTTTTCGATCTTAGTGAGCCACTGTCGGTAATGCGTATAACTTCCCGGAAAATCTTTCACAACACCATTTCCTCTGAAAACAAATAAATGATCAACTACCTGATCCATAAAAAATCTGTCGTGCGAAACTACAATAACACAACCGTCGAAAGTAGAAAGATATTCTTCTAAAACAGCTAATGTCATAATATCCAGATCGTTTGTGGGTTCATCCAAAATAAGAAAGTTTGGTTTTCGCATTAAAACGGTTACCAAATATAAACGACGTTTTTCACCACCACTCAGTTTAGAAATTGGTGTATAATGCATATCGAAAGGGAATAAAAAGAAATTCAGAAACTCCTTCACTCCCATTTGTCTGCCATTTCCTAATGTCACAACTTCGGCAATTTCCTGTACGACGTCAATTACACGCTGATCTTCTTTGTATTTTATACCTTCCTGCTTATAATACCCAAAAACAACGGTTTGCCCAATATCAGCAGTTCCCGAATCGGCTGGTATATTTCCTGTAATTAGATTCAGAAAAGTCGATTTTCCTGTTCCGTTATCACCAACAATTCCAATCTTTTCACCTTTCGTGAAATTGTAACTAAAGTCTTTCAGAATAGTTAACTCATCAAATTTTTTAGCCAGATTTTTAACTTCAATAATCTTTTTACCCATTCGCGACGACTGAACGCTTATGCGCATTTCTTCTTCAGTCCGTCCGCTTGAAGCTACATCTTTTAACTGATAATAATTATCAATTCTATATTTTGCTTTAGTCGACCGTGCTTTTGGCATTCGGCGCATCCAGTCTTCTTCTTTACGTAAACTATTTTTTGCTTTTTCAACAAGCGCTTCTTCATTTTTTAATCTTTCTTCGCGCTTTTGTACAAAATAGGTGTAATTACCTTTATACTGAAAAATCTGTGAGTTATCCATTTCGATAATCTCATTACAAACTCTATCCAGAAAATAACGGTCGTGGGTTACCATCAATAATGTTGATCTGGTATTTTTTAAATAATTTTCCAACCACTCAATCATATCCAGATCAAGATGGTTGGTAGGCTCGTCGAGCAATAACAAATCGGGTTCTTCGATTAAAACATTTGCTAATGCTACACGTTTCTTTTCACCACCCGATAATGTCGAAATTTGCTGATCGTATTTATCAATTTTTAATTTAGTAAGTATCTGCTTCACTTTAACTTCATAATCCCATGCTTGCAGATGATCCATTTTTTCCATCGAAACTGCTAACAAATCTTTGTTATCTGTTTCAATAGCTGTATTGTATTCTAAAATTGCATTCTTTATGTCTTCTGATGAATGAAAAACCTCATCGATAATCGTATTATTCAAATTTAAAGGTGGATTCTGCTCCAGAAAGCCAACCTTTATATCCCTGCGAAAGGTTATTTTTCCAGTATCTTGGCTATCTAATCCTGCTATAATATTAAACAAAGATGTTTTTCCTGTTCCATTTTTAGCCACTAAAGCAACCTTCTGATCCTTATCTATTCCGAATGTAATTCCTTCAAAAAGAACTAAATCACCGAAAGACTTCTTTAAATTTTCTACCTGCAAATAACTAATCATATTTCACGTTTAAATCTTATGCAAATGAAATCATTTCGTTAAATTATAAAAAATTTTATCCTGTATTTTTGTTTATTTATGCACAATCCGTAAATTACAATACTTTTATTCCAATTATGAGAAGATATTTTATAAGCACTTTTATTTTAATATTAATCCTGATATTCATTTTTCCTCAAAGTCTAAAATCAGATAACGAGAATGCAGAACAACTTGTTTTACAGAAACAAAGTAAAAAAATAGATGCTGCCTTAGAAATTATAAAGAAAAATCAAGATTATAATAATGATAGCATTTTGCTATTTGCAAAAGAAACGTTAAAACAAGCAAAAGACTATAGATATCAGCATGGAATAAATTGTGTTTATTTTCAAATTGCAAGAATCTACCATTTGAGGAATAACTCAGACAGTGCTGAACGTTATTATAACGAGGGATTGGAAAATGAATTTTACAACACAAATCTATATTCCGACTTTTTATGGTATTCAGCCAGTTTAAACAGAGTAACTGGAAACCTTAGTGCCGCTCTTGAAAAAAGCTTAACCTTAAAATCTCTTGTTGAAAGTAATCAAATAAAACGAGAGGCATACCAAATGTATAACCTATTAGCATTAAGCTACCTGGGTCTTATGGAATATGATCTAGCTTTAAGGAATTTTAAAAAATCAGCAGAACTAGCTCTATTAAAAGATAACGAAGCTTTTGCTGGTGTAGTTTATGCTAATACAGGTAAATTATTTTATGATCAATATAAAATAAATGAAGCGCTTGTGTATTTACTAAAAGGAGCTAAAATTGAAGAAAAATATGGGTTATTCAGTAATTTTGGGAATTCATGTAATATTATTGCCGACATTTATCTGAAGTTAAACAATGAGAGTCAAGCCTATTATTATCTACAAAAGGCGAAAGAAAATAATATAAAATCAAACAGGATAGGTCTTTCAAAAACCTATTTTGTATACAGCGAAGTGCATTCAAAGAAAAATAGCATTGATTCCGCTATACACTATTTGAACAAATCTATTGAAATTGCGGAAATGCACAGTGCTAATTCAATACTTAAAGATGCTTACCTATCTCTTTCTAAAATTTACACAAAAAAGAAAGATTATAATAAAGCTTATTTTTATCACGATAAGTTTTTTATGGTACATAATAAAATGTACAATGTAAAAAAGATAAGTAAGGCTAAAGCCTTAGAACAAAAACTCATACATCAACAAAAAGAAAGTGAACTTATTGAGCTTAAATTAAAAAAACAAGAAACAATAAACAGGCTAAAGAATGTAATTATAGTAATAGGTCTTGTTGGTGCATTCATTATATTATTTTATCTAATTCGGTTTAAAAAATTAAATATACAGTATCAAAAATCAAAAGTAAAAGCTGAAGAATCGGACAAACTTAAAAGTCATTTTCTACAAACTATTTCACACGAAATTAGAACTCCACTCAATGGTATATTAGGTTTTTCTGAAATGATTGTTTCTCAAAGTCTCTCTGATAAAGAATCTGAAGAAATTAATGATCTTATTCATAAGAACAGTGAAGATTTAATATCAACAATTGAAAATTTGGTTGATATTGCACACCTTTCTACGAAACAATATACTATAAGAAAAACTAAATTTGAACTCTCAGCTACTCTTAGAAATATCTACGAAAGAAGTGAAGATAATGTTATTTACAAAAATAAAAACAATCTGAAACTTGAACTTAACAACGATGATCTTGTAGAAATATATTCAGATAAATCTATTGTAACAAAAATTCTTCTGCACTTAGTAAAGAATGCCTTAATGTTCACAAATAAAGGTTCTGTCCAAATAGGTTATAATATTGATAAATCAAACGTAATTTTATTTGTGAAAGATACCGGAATTGGGATCTCACAGGAAAAAATTGAAATTATATTTTCACCATTTAGAAATGCAGAGGAAAATATTAATATTGAAGTTGGAGGTACAGGTCTGGGGCTAACGATTGTAAATGAACTAGTACAATTATTAGGAGGAAAAATTTGGGTTTGCTCTGAACTCGAAAAAGGAACAACATTCTTTATATCACTACCTATTAATTAAGCAAATATTTCCTATTTTTACTTCCTACAGAAATTTCTACAATGACAAAAAAAGAACGTTTCAAGCATATAATCGAATATTTTAAAAAAGAACGTCCGATAGCAGAAACGGAACTTGACTACGGAACTCCTTTTGAGTTATTGGTTGCTGTTATATTAAGTGCTCAATGCACAGATAAAAGAGTAAATCTGATTACTCCTGCCCTTTTGGAACGTTTCCCTACAGCTTATGAAATGGCTCAGGCATCTATCGAAGAAGTTTTTGAATATATTAAAAGCTGTTCGTACCCAAACAATAAAGCCAAACATTTGGTGGGAATGTCGAAAATGTTGTTCGAAGATTTTAAAGAAATAGTTCCTTCTGATATTAATGAATTGCAAAAACTTCCGGGTGTTGGACGTAAAACAGCCAATGTGATTGCATCGGTTGTGTTCGACAAACCAGCCTTAGCAGTTGATACACACGTATTTCGCGTTTCAAAAAGAATAGGTTTAACAACTAATGCTAAAACACCTTTGGAAACTGAAAAGCAATTGGTAAAATATATTCCTGAAGAATTAATTCCTATTGCTCACCACTGGCTTATTCTACATGGACGATATGTTTGTGTTGCCCGTAAACCAAAATGTGAAACCTGCGGTATTGCTTCTTATTGTAAATTTTTTTCTAACAAATAGTTAAAAGTTACAAGTTAAAGGTTTAAAGAAAACTCAAAACTTGCAACTTAAAATTTCAACTATGTTATTCATATTTTAATACATCAACCGGATTAGTTAATGACACCTTTACTGATTGATAAAGAACAGTTAAAAAAGTTATCGCAATCAGAATAATTCCTGAAACTAAGAAAATCCAAATTTCCAGATCAATTTTGAAAGCATAATTTTGTAACCATTTGTTCATTAGATAATATGCTACAGGCCAAGCCAAAACACATGAAATTAACACAAGTTTCAGAAATTGTTTCGATACAAGAATTACCAAGGATGAAACAGTTGCTCCCATAGCTTTTCTTATACCAACTTCTTTTGTTCGTTGCATAAGCATAAAGGAAACAAGTCCGTACAAACCCAAACAAGCAACAATAATTGCAATAAATGTAAATATCTTAATAATATCAAAAACTCGTTGCTCCGATTCATATCTTTCATCAATAGTTTCGTCTAAATACTCATAACTGTAAATATATTCAGGTAAAACTTCATTCCAGACATTTTCAATAAATGAACTTAATTCAGAATAAGGAACACCATTTGTCTTAATACTTAGTTTAAAAAAGAAATCTTCCAAACCAATGAATATTACTGGTGCAATATCACGCTTAAGAGAATAGGCATGAAAATCTTCAACAACCCCAACAATTCGTCCATTTAAAGATCCAAACACTTTTAAATAATTATCAATTGCATCAACAGGCCTTTCTACACCAATTGATTTTATGAATGCATTACTTACAACAATATTAAAAGTTGAGTCATTCATCTTTGGATTTTTATACCATTCACCAGCAAGAAGTTTTAAATCATATAATTTGTGATAAGTAGTATCTGATGTTTTAATATTTGCACGATAATTATTCTCGTCACCCGGAACTCTTACACTTGAAGTAAAATTTGAACCGGACATAGGAGCTCCAATACCTAATGAAACTTTCTCTATATCCGGATTCTGTTTAAGAATCTCAGTTAAAGTTTGCGCTTTATCCGATTGATATTGTGGCACATCAACCAATATAATATTGTCTTTATCGAAACCCAGATCTTTATTTCTAAAATAATTCATCTGAAGTGAAATTACAATAGCGCCAATAATTAATACCTGCGAAATAAAAAATTGAAAAACTACCAAGAAGTTATAGAGTGAAAATGTTTTCTTTCTACTAATCTTTAATTTATACCTTAATGCTCGAATTGGATTATATCTTGATAAGACTGTGGCTGGATAAATACCCGATAAAAACGTTAATGAGATTAATACAATTAGTAAAAACAAGATAATAGAAGTGCTACTATAAAGCTCTAACTCCATATTATTTCCTAAAATTGTATTTATCTTGCTTAATACAATTTCTGTTGAAATGAGTGAGATAATTTCTGCAATTAGCAGTATTATAAAGGTTTCACTAAGAAACTGCTTTATTAGTTTAATACGATCAGCTCCTAAAACCTTTCTAATTCCTACTTCTTTAGCTCTTTTTATAGTTTGAACAATAGATAGATTCGTAAAATTAATAAAAGCTATTATCAATATAAACAAACCCACGCTGGAGAAAATCCAAATAAATCGCTTACTTGTTACGTAAGTGCCTGAAAAAGCATGAAACCTGTCGTCGAGGTGAATCTTGCTTAACGGTTGAATAAAAAAGTATGCAGGATCAGGATCTTCATTAAAATTTGGATCACTATTGGCAATAATATCATTAATCTGGAAATTAATATTTTCTTCAGAAATGCCACTTTTCAAAGTAAGATATGTACCGAAACCTGTCATGGTTGTTCCCCAATTATCATATTCAAAATTTAATAATTCAGGTGTTAATGATTGCCAAGCCAATATTACATTATATGGAAGATGCGTATTTTTAGGTGTATTTCCAACTACTCCAACAACATTCAGGCTTACTGAATCCATCATCACAATTTCCTTATTCAATGCATTATCAATTGACCCAAAATACTTTATAGCAATTTTTTCAGTTAATAATATGTTGTTCGGATTTTTCAGGTCTTGAGGATTACCTGAAAGGAATTTCACATCAAATACTTTTACAAAATTGGTGTCAGCATAAAGTACTCCTTTTTCCATGTATTTATCATTACCTACTCGAAGTAATTGATCTGAATTAAAATATAACTGAGTAACATCGTTTTGTCCTGTGAGTTGGCTTTTCAATGCACTACTTACAGGTACCTGGACAGCTTGGTCAAAATTCTCATGCTCATTTTCAGAATTCTTTTTAACGACTCTGTATATACTATCAAATTTTGAAAAATGTTTATCGAAACTTAACTCGTTTGTAATAAAAAGGAATATTATTAGCACACTTGTTAATGCCACTGATAAACCAAAAATATTTATCAATGAAAATGCTTTGTTTCGTGTAAGTATTCTGTACGCTGTTGTAAAATAATTTCGTATCATAATTTTCTATTTTTTATTCATACTTCAAACTGTCAATCGGATTTGTTTTCGAAGCCTTAACTGAATGATAACTTAAGGTTAAAAGGGCTACTAATATTGCTATTACGGAGGCTAAAATAAAATACATGATATTTAAATCAATTTTATAAGCATAATTCTGTAACCACTTATTCATTGCATAATATCCAATAGGCCAGGCAAATACAAGCGAAATAAGCACAATTATAATAAACTCCTTAATAATTAATTTATTAATTGATAATAACGAGGCTCCTAGTGTTTTTCGAATGCCAATCTCTTTTGTTCGCTGCATAGAAATAAAGGCTGTTAATCCAAATAAACCTAAACAAGCAATAAATATAGCTAACAACGAAAATGAAAGGATAATTTCTCCGAAATTTTGATCTGCTTTGTATAAATTTTCGAAACTTTCATTTAAATAGAAATAATTAAACGAGTTATCTCCAGTAATTTCAATCCACTGTTTTTCCATATATTCTAAAGTTGCTTGCATATTCTCATCCTTAACTTTTGTAATTATCATAGATTTACGAGGATACATAGTGATTACCAGGGGAGCTATTTTATCGTGCAGACTAGCAAAATGAAAGTCCTTAACTACTCCAATAATTTCTTGCTTACCATTTCTTTCAATATATTTTCCTATAGGATCATCCCATCCAACCTCTTTTGCTAAAGTCTCATTAACAATTAACTTCTCTTTGTCGGTAGGTATTTCAGGGTTAAAATCTCTGCCTTTAACTATTTCCATACCCATTGTACTTATATAATTGCAATCAACATAAAGCGCATTAAACATTACGCCTTGTTCGTAACCTTCAGGTTTATATCCATTACTTGTTAAACCATTTTTGGGATATGCAGAGGCTATTGTTGAATTTATTACGTTTGAGTTTTCTAAAAAACGTTCTTTTAATAATTCACAATTATTAAAACTCTTTGTATTATATAATCCAACTACTACAAGATTTTCTTTATTGTATCCTAAATCTTTATTCGTTAAGAAATTAATCTGAAAATATATTACTGTTGTAGATATTATTAAAACAGTAGAAATAACAAATTGCACTATCACTAAAATATTTTGAATACTAAATTTACTATTTCCCTTTACTTTAAATCCCTTAAATAAGTTCACAGCTTTAAACCCAGAAATTATTATCGCAGGATATGCTCCTGATATTATTCCAATAAGAATCGCTATAGCAGGAAAAGCAATAATTAAAATAATATTTGATCTATTATATAAACTCAAATTTTTATTAAACATTTGATTAAAACCGGGTAAGAATATCTCAATAAGTATTAGTGCAAGAATAAGTGAAAATAAGCTCACAATAATTGATTCATTTAAAAATTGATATACCACCTTACGTTTTGATGCACCTGAAACCTTTCGTATGGCTACTTCCTTAACACGTTTAAATATTAATGCAGTAGACAAATTCATAAAATTTATTCCAGCAATAAGCAATAAGAATACTGCAATAATAATAAATACTTGCACTGTAGCTTCACTACCTGTTTTTATTTGATAAAGGGAATCAGATCTTAAATATAAATCTTCTAATGGTTCAAAAAATGGTAATATTTTCCAGCCGTATAATTCAAGCTTTTTATTCAGTTTCTCATAAAAAATGTCAACTAATTTTGCTTCTAAATTATCAGGATTAACGCTATTCTCTAATACTACAAAAGTGTAATAGCTAAAATTACCATCCCAAGTGTTAACAAAATCAGGTCGTTCTGAAAAGGTATTGAAAGAAATAACTGAATTAAAGTTCATATGCGTATTGTCAGGAATATCTTCAAATATTCCAGTAATGGTTAAAACAATGTCAGAGTGATAATATAATTGTTGTCCAATAGGATTATCTTTCTTAAAAATCTTTTTAGATAGAGATTTTGATATTACAATACTATTTGGAGCATTTAAGACTTTTTTGGAATCTCCGACTAATATTTTAAAAGAAAAAACATCGAAAAAGGTGGAATCTGCATAAATTGAACTTCCAGTTTCAAAGCTTTCATTATTATATTTAAATGTACCGCTTTGCTGAGTTGAAGTTCTTGTAAAATTTTTTATCTCAGGCATTTCTTCTACTGTTTCCGGGCCCATTGCGGGGCTAGTAATAGCACTTAATGAGATATTTTCTCCCTGAGCCTGACTTATACTCATCCGATATGTATTCTTATAATTATCGTGAAACTTGTCGTAGCTTAACTCATGTTTAATATATACAAGAATTATAACACTTACTGCTAGCCCTACAGCTAAACCTAATACATTTATAATAGAAAATATTTTATTCCTGAAAATATTCCTAAAAGCAATTTTTATGTAATTTTTAATCATTGTTTTTTTTTGAGTTCTTTTCTATTAGTTCAATTCACATGCCAATGCCGTCAATTAGTTTAGGTACAGGATATTATGATTCTTACTATTCGATTACCATCAAATATACTGTTCCTATTCGGAACACATTTTGTTTCAATTACGAACACTTTTTGAATAAGTTTTTGTACTTTTAATCATCTAAATTTAATAGTTTAATTATGATTGAAGGAAAAATTCTGGTGATTGATGATGATAAAGACATATTATTATCAACTAAAGTAATACTCAAGAAAGAATTTTCGGATATTAAAACTATTTCAGAACCTAATGATATTGTTCCATACATTGAGAAAAAGATATTTGATGTTATTCTGTTAGATATGAATTTTACAACCGGAGCAACAAGCGGTAAAGAGGGCTTAGATTGGCTAATGCGAATTTTAAAGATTAATCCCGATTCTGTTGTTATAATGATGACAGCGTACGGTGATATTAATTTGGCAATTGATGCAATGAAAAAAGGAGCTATTGATTTTGTTGTTAAACCATGGGAAAATAAGAAGCTTTTGGCCACAATTATTTCTGCTTTTAAACTTAGTAAATCGAAACAAGAAATTGTCCAACTAAAAAACAAACAGGAAATTTTAACAAAAGACATCGATCAGTCTTATACCGAAATAATTGGTAATTCGGATAATATGCTTGAGCTTTATGGAATAATTGATAAAGTTGCACCAACCGATGCTAACATTCTTGTTCTTGGCGAGAATGGCACAGGGAAAGAAGTTGTTTCTAGAGCAATTCATAGAAAATCGAACAGATCAAATAACTTATTTATTAATGTTGATTTAGGAGCTATTCCAGAGAGTTTATTTGAATCAGAGCTATTTGGACATTCAAAAGGAGCTTTTACTGATGCAAAAGAAGACCGAGCTGGTCGTTTTGAAATTGCTAACGGTGGAACCTTATTCTTAGATGAAATTGGAAATCTTCCCCTTCCATTACAATCAAAATTATTAACTGCTATTCAAAAAAAGGAAATTACGCGAGTTGGATCAAACAAGCCTATTCCTGTTGACATCAGACTTATATGTGCTACAAATATGCATTTGAAAGAAATGGTTGACAAAAATGAATTCCGTCAAGATCTTTATTTTAGAATAAATACAGTTGAGATTTATGTGCCACCATTAAGAGATCGACTTGAAGATATACCTCATATTTCAAATCACTTTTTAGAGATATACCGGAAAAAATATAATAAACAAGAAACAAAAATAACCGCTGAAGCTTTTAAAAAGCTGAAAAAGTATAATTGGCCGGGTAATATACGTGAACTTCAGCATATTATTGAGCGAACAGTGATAATGAATAATGCCAATTCACTAAATGCTTCTGACTTTGTATTAAATATTTCAGAAAACGCTTCTCTAAATAAAAACAACCTGAATTTAGAAGAAGTAGAAAGACAAACCATTGAGAGAGCATTGAAAAAGCACAACTTTAATGTAAGCGCAGCAGCAAAAGAACTGGGCTTAGGCAGAACAACCATGTATCGTAAAATGACAAAATATGGATTTTAGGAACTTCCGATTCGGACTTTTGATAAGAACAATTCTTCTTGCAGCATTTATTTTTTTTACAATCTATTCCTCGTATAAAAATGAATGGTATGTTACTATGATTGCATCCGCAGTAGTTTCAGTGGTATTCTTTATTGAAATAATTCGTTATGCAGAAAAATATAAACGTAGTTTAAGCGAATTTCTTATATCCATTAAATCAAGAGATTTTATTAGTTCGTCAAATATAATTGCTGATAAAGCAACCAGAGATATTTTGCGAGAAGCATACGACTCAATATTAGATGAATTCAAGAATATTCGAATTGATAAGGAAATTCAATATCATTATTTAAAAACAATGATTGAGCATGTTAAAATAGCTCTATTCAGTTTCGATGAAACCGGAAAAATTCAGTTTATAAATAAAACCGCATCTGAACTTCTGAATGCACATAGTAATCAAAATATTTCTAAAATTGAAAGTATTGATTCTAACTTATATAAACTAATCAGAAATTTAAAATCCGGAGAAAGTGAATTATTAAAGCTAAAATTAAACGATACTATTTTACACCTCTCCGTTTATGCAACAGAAATTAAGATTCAGAAAAAATCATTCAAATTAATATCATTACAAAATATTAAACAAGAATTGGAATACCAGGAACTGGAATCATGGCAAAAGCTTATTCGTGTTTTAACGCACGAAATTATGAACTCAGTCACTCCTATTTCATCCTTAAGTAATTCTATTAATGAAACTTTCAGTGAAACACATGGTAAAAAATCAGAACTGCAAAATATTTCCGACGATGATTTTGAGGATATTATTTCAAGTTTAGAAACCATAGAAAACCGAAGTAAAGGACTCCTGAAATTTGTCTCATCGTATAAGCAACTTACCAGAATTCCACAACCAGAAATTAAAGAAACTAATCTGTCGGAACTTGTAAACCATTGCCAAACACTTTTAAAACAAAAGCTCGCCGAACACAAAATTCAGTTTACCTTCAACAATCAGAATGAAGAGTTAAATTGCTTTGCCGATTATGACCTTATTGAACAGGTTATGATAAACCTTTTAATTAATGCTATTGATGCGGTTAAAGACCAAGAAAAACCAAGCATTTCAGTTGATATTCAGGGAGATGCCAGCAAATACAAAATAAGTATTAAAGATAATGGCAAAGGAATTGATCCTGATGAAATTGACAAAATATTTATTCCTTTTTATACCACAAAAAAAGAAGGTTCAGGAATTGGATTAAGTTTATCGAGACAAATAATGCGGTTGCATAAAGGAAATATTCAAGTGAGTTCTGAACAAGGAAAAGGGACTGAGCTTATTTTAGAGCTATAACAAAATAGGCGCAAAAAGTTAAACCCAAAAGAAATTAACTACAGCATGAATTCATTTAACTTTTGTAAATTTACATTGAAATAAAAGTGGAAAAATGAAAATATATCTCGATTATAATGCTACCACTCCTATCGACAAGGAAGTAGCACAGGCAATGCAACCTTATTTAGCAGATTATTTTGGAAATCCTTCAAGCTCACATAGCTTTGGTATTGAAACAAAAAAGGCTGTTGAAGAAGCACGTAAACAGGTTGCCAACCTAATCAATTGTAAACCGAACGAAATAATATTTACGAGCGGTGGTTCTGAATCGAACAATTATGCAATTAAAGGAATTGCTTATGCTTACGAAAATCGAGGAAATCATATTATAACTTCAACTATTGAACATCCTGCTGTTACTGAAGTATGTAAATATTTAGAAAGAAAAGGATTTCGGATTTCGTATATTCCTGTTGACGAAAATGGTGTAATTGATTTGAAAAAACTTGAAGATGAGATCACCAAACAAACCATTTTAATAACGGTAATGCATGCGAACAACGAAATAGGTACCATTCAACCGATTTCTGAAATTGCACAAATTGCAGCCAAACACAGCATTTATTTTCATACCGATGCAGCTCAATCAACAGGCAAACATCCTATTGACGTTAAGGAACTTGGCATTGATTTACTTTCCATTGCAGGTCATAAAATATATGCACCAAAAGGAATAGGTGCTTTATACATTAAAGAAGGTATTCAGCTTGAGAAACTAATTCATGGTGCCGATCATGAACAAAATAAACGTGCAGGAACCGAAAATGTGCTTGAAATTGTTGGACTTGGAAAAGCTTGTGATATTGCTCATCGATATTTGTACCGAAATATTACACATATGCAAACGGTTCGAAATCTGCTTTATAAAAATCTGAAAGAAGCCTTACCAAATATAAAATTAAATGGTCATCCTCAAAATGGATTACCTAATACACTTAACGTAAGTTTTCCTAAAATTGAAGCCAATATTCTCCTAAACGAGCTTGAAAGCAAAGGAATAGCTGCATCGGCTGGTGCTGCCTGTCATACAGATTCTATTGATGTATCACCTGTTTTAACTGCTATAAAACTGAATTCGGAATATGCTATGGGAACCATTCGTTTTTCAGTTGGGAAAAATACTACTGAGCAGGAAATAAATAAGGCATCTAACATTATTATTGAAACGGCCAATCAATTTTATTCTGAAGGCAAAGAAATTACTATTACACAAGAACAAGATCTATCTGATATTAAACTTACAAAGTACACGCAAGGAATGGGTTGTGCGTGTAAATTAAGACCTCAGGAACTTGAAAAAATTCTAAAAGATTTACCTTCAAATAATAATCCACAAATTTTAATTGATACAGAAAATTCCGACGATGCTGCAGTATATAAAATAAACAATGAAACTGCTCTAATACAGACAGTTGATTTCTTCACTCCTGTTGCAGATAATCCTTATGATTTTGGAGCTATTGCTGCAGCTAATGCCTTAAGTGATATTTATGCAATGGGTGCAAAACCTATTTTTGCGTTGAATATTGTTGGTTTTCCATCGAACAGGTTACCAATGGAAGTATTAAAGCAAATTCTTAAAGGAGCTCAGGATAAAGCAACTGAAGCCGGAATAAGCATCATCGGAGGTCATTCCATTGACGATCCAGAACCAAAATATGGAATGGTAGTTAACGGAATTGCGCATCCAGAAAAGATATGGACTAACTCAGGTGCAAAAAAAGGAGATGCAATAATTTTAACCAAACCAATTGGAACAGGAATAATCGCAACAGCTCTTAAAAGAGGGCTTGTAAGTAAAGAAACCGAAAAGTTTGTTGTTAAAATTATGTCAGAGCTGAATAAGTATGCTGCCGACATAATTGCAGATTACGAAATAAATGCCTGCACTGATGTTACCGGATTTGGATTAATTGGCCACTTAAGTGAAATAAGTATTGCAAGTAAAACAGATGTTGAAATTATTGCTGAAGATGTCCCTATTATTAACGAAGCACGTGAATTTGCTATAAGCAATATAATTCCGGGAGGTACTATAAATAATATGAATCACTTCTCGAAATATGTTGAATGGGCAGATAATATTGGTGAAATTGATCGATCGATATTATGCGATGCACAAACATCGGGTGGCTTATTGTTTACTGTAGCTGCAGCATATAAAGATGAAATTATTATAAAGCTTAAAGAAGCAGGAATAGAGTTTGCAGCTCACATAGGCAACTGTATTTCAGAAGGAAATGGTTTAATTTCGGTTAAAAAATAGGGCTAATTTAGGATCCTGTAAAACAATTTAATCCTGATTTCGTTTTCCTTTAAACAAAACAAGACCATGAAATCAATAAAAATATTTTTCGTACTGGTATTTAGCATTTTTCTTTTTTCTAAAGTAAATGCCCAAACTACACCTGAACTAAATAAAGAAATTTTAAAATATGTAAAATCTGTTGAAGGAAAAAAAGTTGATAGAGGTGAATGCTGGGATTTAGCTAATCAAGCTTTAAAATTAATAAATGCTGACTGGGATAAAGCTTTTGTTTATGGTGATAAATTAGATCCTATGAAAGATGAAATATTCCCAGGTGATTTAATTCAGTTTGATAATATAAAAATTCAGTATACTGAAGGCAATGCAACGTATACAGAAACAATGGGACAACATACAGCTATTGTTTATAAGGTTTTAGAAAAAGGTGTTTTTGAAATTGCACACCAGAATACAGGATTTTCAGGAAGAAAAGTGGGTGTTAGCACATTGAACATTAATTATATTGTTAAAGGCAAAATTTTCTTTTACCGGCCAACTTTAAAGCGTAAATAATGAGTAATCGTTGGAATTTACAAAACAAGAAAGCACTTATAACAGGAGGCACAAAAGGTATTGGAAAAGCTATTGTTAAAGAGTTTATTGACTTAGGGGCCGAAGTTATTATTGCAGCCAGAAATGAGTCTGAGTTTAGCATTCTTAAAAATGAAATTATTTCAGATAAAATTAGTTTTGTAAAAGCAGACGTAAGCAAATCAAAAGATATAGAGAAAATCCGTAGAGAAATAAAAAACAATTGGAATTCTCTTGATATTTTGGTTAATAATGTAGGTACAAATATTCGCAAAAAGAGTGTTGAATATACAACCAAAGAATATGATCATATTCTAAACACAAACCTTCGATCAGCATTTGAATTAAGTCGTTTAGCTTATCCATTTCTGAAAAAATCGGAACAAGGTAATATTGTAAATATATCTTCGGTTGCCGGACAAACCCATATTCGTACTGGTGCAATTTACGGTATGACAAAGGCTGCAATGATTCAACTAACAAAAAATTTAGCAGGCGAATGGGCAGAAGATGGAATTCGTGTAAATGCAATTGCTCCTTGGTATATACGTACTCCTTTAGCAGAAACTGTTTTAAAAAATCAGGAATACTACAATGAAGTAATAGCACGCACTCCGATGAAAAAAGTTGGTGAAACTGAAGATGTTGCAGCAGCAGTTGCCTTTTTATGCATGCCTTCAGCATCATACATTACGGGTCAATGTATTAGCGTTGATGGTGGTTTTACAATTTATGGATTCTAATTTATTCGATTAGAAATTAAATTTAACTCAACAAATTATTGACTTAGCTTTTTTTGAAACATATCTTTATATATATCGTAAATTTTATTTTTATAATATTTAATGATACCAAAACATGAGAGAAGAAAATGCAAATCTAGATAAAGAATATTATAAAGAGTTTGTAGAAGAAACAGATGCATTGGTAACTCAGGTTGACGCAAAAGGGAATTTTATATATGTAAATGAAAGTATTGAAAAAGTGTTAGGTTATTCTGCAAATGACTCTATTGGGACTTCGGCTTTTAATATAGTTTTTTCTGATGATATAAGAAAAAACAAGAAAAACTTTATTGATTGGGTTAAAAACAAGATCAATAGGGTAACATATGAAAATAGACTAATAACAAAAGATGGAAAGGTACTTGATTTTTTATGGACAATTACTTTGCATTATACCGATACAGGAAAATTTAAATATATAAATTCATTCGGACGTGATATTAGCTATTTGAAAGAAACAGAACGTAAATTAAAATATATCAGTGATTTTAAAGAATTGATACTGAACATATCACCTCGTTTTACCAATGTCCATCTACATGAAATAGATGCAATTATTAACTTTGCATTAAAATCAATATCGGAATTCATGAATATTGACATTGCATATATTTGTATGTTTTCGGATGATTATAATGCACTTAGCACAAAGTATTTGTGGTCGAATGATAAAATTCCTATTAATATAAAAGATATACAAGAATTTGATTCTAAAGCAGAAAATAAATGGATATATAATTTAATTCAGAAAACATCGGTTAGTAAAAAACTACCTAATGATTTATTAAAAATAATTAACACAAGACAAAAAAAGATATCACACAGTTCATTTGTATCATCAATTGAAATTCCATTGGTATTTAAAAAAACAATTTTTGGATTCTTAGGTTTTTCTTCTTTAAATGAGAATAGAATTTGGGATGATGAAGAAAAAAGTATTTTATATCAGGGATCTTTACCCTTAACCGTTGGAATACAGCGAAAAAAGATAGAGTTCCAATTTAATAAAACTGAAAAATTATACTCCAGTATTTACAAATCAATGAACGAAGCATTAATATTATTTGAAATAATATATAATGAAAATGCGGAAATTTTAGATTTAGTGACTGTCGATGTTAATCCCCGATTTGAAATTGTCACTGGACTTAAATCTTCTGATATAGTAGGTTTAAAAACTTCTGAGCATTTTGGTTTTGTACCTTTTAAAGAAAAATGCTCACAAATTGATAATACAGGGGAATCAACAACTTTTGAAACCTTTTTCGAACCACTTAATAAACATTTAAAAATATCAGCATTCTCCATGGGAAAGGGTAAATTAGGAACAATTATATCTGATATAACGAAAGAAAAAAATACATTTCAGGAACTAAAACAATTAAAAAATCAATTAGAATCGGATAATTACTATTTAAAAAAAGAAATTAAGCTTCAACATAATTTTGAAGAAATTATAACTGATTCTAAGTTATTTATTAAAGTTTTAAAACAAGTTGAGCAGATTGCTGAAAGAAGTACCAATGTTTTAATTTTGGGCGAAACCGGCACAGGCAAAGAGCTTATATCGAGAGCAATACACTCGCTTAGCCTACGAAACAACAGAGCAATGGTTAAACTAAACTGCGCAACCATTCCAGAAAATTTAATAGAAAGTGAATTATTTGGTCACGAAAAAGGAGCTTTTACTGGAGCAATTGCTAAAAAACCGGGTCGCTTTGAATTAGCAGATGGTTCGACTCTATTTTTAGATGAAATCGGAGAATTGCCCTTGCACCTGCAACCAAAACTGTTACGAGTATTACAAGAAGGAGAGTTTGAACGTTTAGGCGGTACTAAAACTCTAAAAGTTAATGTTCGAATAATTGCTGCTTCCAATAAAAACCTGGAAAAAGAGGTTGAAAAAGCCCATTTCAGACAAGATCTCTTCTATCGTTTAAATGTTTTTCCAATACACCTTCCTCCCTTACGTGAAAGGAAAGAGGATATTCCATTGCTTACTGATTATTTTGTTAAAAAGTTTTCTGCTGACCTAAAGAAAAATATAAATTCTGTTCCAAAAAAAATTATAGATACCTTTCTTAATTATGATTGGCCGGGAAATATTCGAGAACTAGAGAATATCATAGAACGCTCTGTAATAATAACTAATGGAACTAAATTAGAAATAGGAGATTGGTTCAAGCAAAGTATAACAAAAAGAAAACAAAGTAAATATTCAAGCTTGGAAGAAATTGAAAAAGAATATATTTTAGAAGTACTTGAAAACTGCAATTGGAAAGTAAGTGGCAAAAATGGAGCAGCTGAAATACTCAAAATTAAACCAACTACACTGGAAGCCCGCTTGAAAAAATTAGGAATTATTCGCAAATTTAGTTCCTAATATTTTGTTATTTCCCAATATATCGTAAAATAGTTTTGTTTATTAATATCTCTCAAAACACCTATCATGCAATTATACTGTGTTTTACACCTATTGGCACACTGGTTGTATAATATTTTTTGAAATTTTAAATGAGTATGATTAAAACAATTAGTGAGAAAAATATAACTCAAGATATAATAAGTCATGAAGGTATAATCGCAGTAATTATTTACAGTAAATATAGCGGTGCTTATTACCTTATGAAATCAAGGTATATTAAAATATATAAACGCTACAATAAAGAATTTTCCTTTTACAAACTGGAATTTGAGAAAGCACAAAATATAAACACAAAATATAAAATAAATATATCCCCTTCGATCCTAATTTTCAATAATGGAAAATTAAAAAATAAAATTGAAGGGCTGTTTTCTGAATATGAATTAGAAAAACAATTTATACTATCGATTAAAGATTTAGATGAAAATATTGGAGGGAATTATGGAAAAAGTTCAGAATAATAAAAATAAAATTACACCTCAATTAAATGAAGCTATCAATTATAGTGAAGACTTATTATCTGATTTTATTAAACTTTTTGAAACAACATCCGATTTCTCATTTATATATTCGGTTGCAGAAAAAGAGTTCAAGTTTGTTAGTAAAAAAGCAATTGAATTTGCAGGTTATACAAGATCCGACTTTTATAATGATCATGATTTAGTTGATAATGTTTTTCATTTAGAAGGTGAAAATGAAAAACTAATTAGTTGCATTAATTTTATAAATGGAGAAAATATACTTGAAAAGGAATGCTCCATAATAACAAAATCAAGCGAAATTAAAAAGGCAATCTGCAAAATTGTTGTCTTGGATACACAAAAAAATAGTTCACAATTAATTGCTTGTTTATTCAATCTTAAAAAATCTGAACCCATATTTTTATTAAACAATTACAAACTATTTTTTGATGAATCGCATGACGCAATTTTCATTCTAAATAAGGATAATATTATTTTAGCAAATAAAAAAGCAACAGAATTATTTGGATTTGAAAAACAAGAAAATCTATGTGGACTCCATCCATATGATTTGTCACCTGAAAAACAACCCGATGGAAATTTATCAAAAGAAAAAGCGCTTAAGCTAATTAATGCTGCTTATGAAAAGTCTATCAAAAATTTTACTTGGGAACATATAGGGAAATTTGAAATGATTGTTAACACTGAAATTTCACTAAGTTTACTAAACGATGGATCGAAAAAGTATCTAAAAGCTATAATTAAAGATTGCACAAAAGAGGTAAAATTATTCCAAAAGTTAAATTCAAGAAATAGTTATATTAAAACCGTATTAAAATCACTTCCTATTGCAATTTATGTTGTAAATACAAAAGACATTTATAAAACAGAATGGGTAAGTGATCGAATTGCTGAAATAACAGGTTTTAAAAAAGAACAATTTTCAAATTCAGAACTTTGGTTCTCAAGGATTAATATAGAACATCAGAAGAATATAATACAGGCATTTGAATTATTAAATACATTAACCAATATAACTACTGAATATCAATTTAAATTAGCAGATGGAACTTTTAAATGGTTTAAGGATAGCCTGATTTCTAAAAGAAATAAAAATGGTGAGCTGATAGAAATTATTGGTATTGTGAGAGATATTACAGAGCGCAAACAACTAGAAGAAGAATATCAAAAAAATCAAACATTTCTAAAAGCAATTATAGATAATATACCTGCAGGAGCTTATTTAAAAGATGCTGTTGACTTTAAATATATAAGTTTAAATAAAACTGGTCAGGAAATGATGGGGCTTAGCTTTAATAAGATTCAAGGTAAAACCGATTATGATATTTTTTCAAAAAAGCAAGCAGATCAATTTAGAAAAACGGATTTGGTTGCTGCAGAAAAAAAAGAGATGGTTGAAATACCAATTGAATATGTCACATCTCATAATAGCACTCAAAGAATAGTGCATACAAGAAAAGTTCCATTACTTGACAGAAAAGGAAACCCCGAATTTATTTTGGGTTTAAACTTGGATATAACAGATAGCTATAATTCACAAAAAGAATTATTTAAAGCTCAAGAGTTATATAAAGAATTTTTTGATTATTTGCCTCTTGGTGTTTTGATTTCCACACCTGAAGGAGGCATTATAAATATAAACAAATCGGCTTGTAGAATTTCTGGATATACGATAGAAGAAATTCTCTTGTTGAATCTAAAACAGATTTATGAAGATCCGAATGATCGTATGAAAATGTTAGAATTAGTTAAAAAAAATGGTGCAGCAGATCGTTTTGAAACTAAAATAAGACAAAAAAACGGGAATTCATTGGACGTTAATTTAACCGTAAAAACTTATAAAATTAATGAGCAAGAAGCTTTATTGTCTGTAATTGAAGATATTTCTGAGATAAAAGAAAAAGAAAAACAACTCTTTGAAAAAAATGAAGAATTCTATAGCTTAAATGAAGAACTGTCAGAAAGTGTTGAGCAATTGCATGAATTAAATAATAAATTACAAGTATCTAAAGAAAAGGCTGTGTTAGCCGATAAATTAAAATCATCTTTTTTAGCCAATATTAGTCATGAAGTTAGAACACCTGTTAATGGTATAATGGGTTTCTTGTCTTTGTTAGGAAGTAACAATTTAACAGATGAAAAAAGATTTGTCTATACTGAATTTGTAAATGAAAGTTGTACACGCCTAATAAGAATAATAGATGACATAATGGAAATATCTAAAATTGAATCTGGTAATGTAAATATTGTAAAAGAGCAGGTCAATTTAACGAAACTATTGAACAGTTTATTTTTACAATATAATCAAGAAAAGAAAGATTCGAATATAAAGTTTACATTCGATAACAAAAATCAAAATGCTATCATTTTCACAGATAAAATACGAATTTTTCAAATTCTTTCAAATTTAATCGATAATGCGTTCAAATTTACTGAAGAAGGATCTGTAAGCTTTGGTTATACTATGAAAAATAATAATGTTGAGTTTTATGTTCGAGATACAGGAATAGGCATATCGAGTAATTTACATAAGAAAATTTTTGAGCGATTTCGACAAGCAGAAATAGAACTTTCAAGACAATATGAAGGAAACGGCTTAGGACTATCAATCGCCGAAAGCTTAGTTAAATTATTAGGTGGTAAAATTTGGTTAGAATCTGAATTAGAAAAAGGAACAACTTTCTATTTTACAATTCCAATAGATAAAAGCTCAAACTAAGTACCAAAATAAATTACTACTTCTACAGAAAATAATATATACTAATTACAGTATTTATAAGTGTAAGTAACACAGTTGTAGCTTCCGTATCTTCTTCCTTTTTCCCAATCGGAACAGGCTCCCGATTTGTCACCGGAATAATATCGGGCTAATCCCTTTTTAGCATATATTTCACCATTAAAAGGCTCCATATCTAAAACCATTGAATAATCGCGAATAGCAAAATCATAGGTTTTGGTTTCCATATAAATATCTGCTCGAAGTTCATACTGCTCTTTAGTTTGGTTAATTTGCATCGATTCATTTACATTCTTTAATGCAGCCAAATAATTCCCACTTTTAAAATTAGTTTTACTTTGTAAAAAAAGCATATCAGGATTTGCTTCCGAAATACTTTCAATAATATCAATCAATTGATTAGCTTCATCGTATTTATTATTCAAAACCAATAAATCGGCTTTTAAAATATGATTGTCGACCAAATAAGGCTCAAGTTTAAGCAATTTATTCACATCCAACAGAGCAAGTAAATATTTTCCTTCTTCTTTATACAAAGCTATTCTCTGTTTATAAAAATCCGGCTTCGATTTCTTAAGCTCTATTGCACTATTTATAGCTTCCAGAGATTGTTTGTCGTTTCCTGAATTCTGATTTATTTTGCTAAGAAGATAATATACATCAGCAATGCTATTATTTCTTGCAATAATTTCATTTACCAAAAAATACGCCTGATTAAACTCCTTTGCATTCATTAATCTTTCTACCTGATACAATTGCTTTTCTGTCTTCGAATATTTATTCGATTGCAATATATCATTCAAAAAATCCGACCCTTTAATATTATTATAATCGGCATTATTTAATAAATCATACATGGGAATTTTATACCTAGAATTCAGGTTCAGATTTAATGCTTCTTCTGCGCTTTTAAAATCATCCTTTTCTAAATACAATCTAAACTTTAACTCAGATGAAATATGAGGTTTAATCTTGTCGGCCAAGTCTGCATTTATGCATGCTTCAGTATGATTTCCAGCTTTACACAGCGCTTCTGCTTTAGCTAAATAAAATTCAGCATTGGGATTTACCTCAATTAACTTATTTAATGTATCTATTGCATTCTGGTAATTCCCCTGTTTTAGTTCAGAAAATGAATATAATGCTCTTGTATTAATATTCTGAGATATTAATACATTTGGCAATAATATGCATAAAAGTGTTATAAATTTTACTCTACTCATAAATTCTGATTTCTCCTGAACTTTCCTTATAAACATGGATAAAACCTGTAATATTTCTTACTTCAAGTCCTGAAATCCTCGATTCCCAAACATCGCAAATATAATAATATACACCTGTTGGCACCACTTCATCAGATCTCATGGTTTTACCATCCCATTCAATAAATGGATTCTTAGTTTCAAAAACCAATTCTCCCCAACGGTTAAAGATCTTCATATCTACTTTTTTGACAAAATTAAGTGGATTTTTAGCTTTAAAAGTATCATTTTTATTATCTCCATTTGGAGAAAATACGTTGGGTAATTGATAATAAGAACAATTATCAACACACTGAATTACTGATAGTTCACTTTCATTATTAAAAGAATCGACAGCGGCCACAGCATAACAACCACCCATGGATGATTCAGGGAAATGTTCAAAGATTGTATTCTCTGCTCCATCTATTCTTTCAATAGAATCCATGGGTGAATCATAGCTGTTGGTATAATAAATCTTATAAGCAATAACATCGTCGGCACATGTGAGGTTTGGATTATTCCATGTTAGAATATTTTTAAGACTATCGCATGAAGATCTTACATTTAATTCAGGTGGACAAGGACGCTGATAATCGTTTGGAGTTTTACACAATTCGTGCGACCAATTTATGGTAGGATATTCCACAGTATCAATCTTATAAACTCCTACACTTTTAACCTTATAACAATACGACCTTCCATTTTTCAAATTATCATCAGTGTAAACTCTTGAATTTGAATAATCTATTGAATCGTAATCTGAAGTTAAATCATTCTTTCTATAAATAACAAACTCATTGTCGTACCAAGGCGTATTTTTCTCGATATTGATTTCAACCTTATTATCAGAGGGAACCAAATTTAGAAAAATAGAAGAAGCTAATTGAGGAATCCCTATTTTAAATCTATTTCCTGGAGTATCATTAAACAATGCTACTTCATATGAATATTGTTTCTCGAGCGTGTTTAAGCCAAAATCTGTAATAGTGGTATCATCTAATCCTTCAAGTGTATCTATACGCTCTAAATACATTCCTAATGCATCGTCCGATCGATAAATTACATACTCAAACGGACCTGTTGCTTCAGGAATCGTATCCAGTCTATCTGGTTTTGCCCATTTTAGCATAATCTCACCGTTTATTGCATCGGTAGTGTCAACTGAAACATTCGTTATCACAGGAAATCCTGGTTCAAGAGATTCACATTTTTCTTCAGAAGGATAACTTTGTGCTCCATCGGCAAATTCAGCAACAATTCTATAACAATAATTAAATCCTTGAACTAATCCTTCGCCATTATCATTATCAACAAATGTAGTATCAGTAGTTTCATCTACATATTCATAACCTCCATCTTCAGGCATTCCTGTTGTACAATCGTCATGTGTATAATTTAACGATCCTTCTTTTCTTCGGTAAATTAAATATTTCGTTGGATTACATTCAGGTTCGTTCCAGCTTACTATTATATATGCATTTCCAGGATCGGTTTCCAAACCATAAGGTGCAGGTCCAATTACTTTTACAAGCATTCTTTCAACACCAACTAATTTCACATCCGGATGATCATCTTTGGCGGAAATAATTACCATATAAGAATCACTTCTAATATGATTACAAGCCGTTTGCCATCTAAATCGAGATACTGTTTCTCCGGGAACACTTGAAACTTCAGTTAAAGTTGCTGGGCTTGTTTCAAATAAAAATGGGCCACCTGAAGCTGAATGGTCAATATTATTTAAATCAGCATCTGTGCTTCTAATTAATACATCAATGGTATCACCTGCTAAAACACAAACCTTATCAATAGGATCTGTTTCCGGAGGATTATTATCTGTTTGATAAACATTAATTTGAATATCTCGTGTTATGGAACCAATTTTTACACCAGAGCGCCACTCATCAATAAGTATTGCTATATTATACTTTCCAGTATCAGAAGGTGTATCCCATATTAAATCTCCCGTTAACTCATTCATTGTAATCGAACTGGTTGCTGGTGGTAATGTGTATCCATTAATAGGATTTCCATCCTCTCCAGTACATGTTGTTAACGAGTATTTTAAATCATCTCCATCTTTATCATAAGCTCCCGGATTATGAACAAAAAGTTTAAATTGTGCAGCCTGATTAACAGGAGGATTTAATAGAATTGGAGTATCATTATATCCAAGTGCTGGATTTACAAATAAGCTTGTACTTACCGAGAATACCGTATTTACTGAGTTAGGTATATTCTGTACTCCGAAATTTCTATTAGGATCCTGAACTAAAATTGAATATACACCAGGTCCAGGAAAAGTATGTACAGCAGAATAACTGTTTTTTTGATAGAAATCGGGAAGCAATACTTTTTCTGTTCTTGGAACAATACTAAAAGTTCCATCGCCCCATTCAACTTCAAGTTCTTCCCTATCTACATTGCTCAAAGTATAAGTATAAGTAGTTACTGTAACCTTATAAGTAAGTTCTGACAACTGAACATAGGTAATTTCTCCAGCTCTATTGTGAGTAGCATAAACACTGGAAAGTCCAGCAATTAAAAATAAGATAATAAGCGTGTAAAATTTTCTAATACTCATCCTCCTTTATAGTATATTCTTTCTTTTTGTATGTAAATCTATATCCACTTTCTACTTCACCTTTTTTCAATATCAGTAAATTTTTCTGATCGGGATATAAATCTAACATTAAAGAGTTTCTGATAACAAAAGTCTTCAAGTCTTTCTTTGTTACAATATTATAAAAAAACCAGACAGCTTCATCATTTCTCTTCATTCCCTCATTTGTAAACTTCAATTCTTTCCCTTTAACTAATACTTTAAAATTATCCCTAAAATAAGCATCTATTTTCTCTTTATGCAAAGTATAATTTCCTTTCTCGCTAAGATCAACTTCAACATCATATAATTGATTTATAAGCAATTGAAAATCATCTGTAAATACTTTAAATGATAAAGAAATAGTATTATTCTCAGCTTGAAATTCAAAATTTGTTACCGACACATGTATCGGATGCATCAGGAATAAATTTGTTATAAGTAATAAATAAAAGCTTTTTATAAATAAAAACATAGGATAAAATTACTATTTTTTTATTTCTTTGAGTTAAATATTTAATTTATCAGAACTAAAAAACTTAACTTAAAATCATTAAATAAACACCAAAAACAAAACAAGACCCAAATATTATTAAAATCTAATTCATTTGTAAGTTATAGTTTTTGTTTATTGTATTTTCGTATTTATTTGAAACTTGGTTTTTGGTATTAGTAATTTATAACAATGAATACATTTCAACTTTATTTCCAACTCGGAATCTCACATATTACAGATATTCAAGGATATGATCATATTCTTTTTCTAATAACACTGTGTGCTGTATATTGTTTAAACCAATGGAAAAGCATATTAGTTTTAATAACCGCCTTTACTATAGGTCATTGTACAACTTTAGTATTAGCTACTTATAATATTGTTCGTATTTCGTCTGAACTTATTGAATTTTTAATTCCAGTAACCATATTAGTAACCGCAATTGCGAACATTGTACAAAAGGATAATTTAGCATCAAACACCTTACACTACATAAAATACATCGCAGCTTTGTTTTTTGGTTTAATTCATGGATTAGGTTTCTCGAATTACCTAAAAAGTTTACTTGGAATGGAAATTAGTATTATAAAACCTCTGTTAGCTTTTAATATAGGTATTGAGCTTGGTCAAATATTCGTTGTTCTTATTATTTTGGGAATTACTGCTTTAATAACAAATGTCCTTAAATTTAATAAACGCGAATGGAACATGATTTTATCGGGTGCAGGTGCCGGAGTATCGCTTATACTAATAATTGAACGTTTTCCTTTCTAATAAATTCACATTGAGCTAAATCATCAAATCATTCTTGGAAACCTGATTAATAATCGTTATTTTGGTAAATCCATAATCTCAACTATTTAGCCATCATGAAAAAATTAAAAATTCTTTTTTTAGCATTTATTCTTTCGGGTACATCTATTGTTAATGCGCAGCAAATTGAAAATCTGCGGATAAAAACCTTTCAAGATAAACTTAACTTGATTTACGATATATCTCATGAAAAATCGGGGCAATTGTTTCATATTAAAGTTCTTTGTTCCGATGATGGAGGCCAAAGTTTTAACGTTCCATTAAAATCTGTTTCAGGTGATATTAGCACTGGTGTTGAAGGTGGGAAAGATAAAATTATTATTTGGGATGTATTGAATGACCTAAAAAGCCTGAAAGGTGAGAATTTTGTTTTTAAAGTAATTGCCACACCCGACAAAGTAGAAAATCAAACAGATAATGTTGAAGGATTCTTTTTTGAGCTTGTTGATTGTTACAAAAAAGACAAGAAAATAATTTGCGCGTTAAAAGTTACTAATAAAGGTACCAAGCGCGATCTTAAAATAATTAATCGCTTAGCGAGAATATATGATTTTAAAGGGAAAAAGATTGAGTCTAATTTTTCTAAACTTGGCAATGTAACGGGTGATGCACGATATGCTACACCCACACTAACATTTCAGCCAAATAAAACGGATATGGCCATTGTAAGCTTTGGTATTCCTGAAGGATTTTCAAACCGAATTAAGATGGTAGAATTTGGAGTTGAAGTAATGGAAATAACATATGGACTTGATTTAAAACCAGGAAATATTCAATTTAAAGATATTTCTTTTGACAATCCGAAAGCACCTGCAAAAACGGAGCTGGTTTCTCAAACTACTAGCTTGAATTTTGGTCCTGAACTCACAAGAATGATTGATACTAAGCCACCAAAAGTGAGTTTTACTAAACCAATACTTCAAAAAGAAAAAGCCGCTTATGTTAATTCAGAAGCAATAATTGTTCAGGGTAAAGTAAGCGATGAAAATGGAGTTTTCGAACTTACAATCAACGGTATGGATGCCAACCTACAAGATAATGGTGATTTTAAAACAGATGTTTTTCTTGTTGAAGGTAGAAACAATGTTTATGTGCGTGCTGTAGACAAATTTAACAATGTTACTGAAGAAGCTTATGCCATTGTATATCGCATCCTAAATAAAAGGGATCAAAGACAAACAGGAATTAATAAAAATGACCCTTCTGTGCTTGATGAAAGAACAGTAAAAGATGGAAAATACTACGCATTATTAATTGGTGTAAGTGAGTATCCTGATCCTCAAATAATGAACCTTGATCAACCATCAATAGATGCTCAGAAGCTTTATAATACCTTAACAACAAAATATACTTTCGAAAAAGAAAATGTTACCCTTCTAAAAAGCCCTACTCGCGAAGAAATTATTGCCGAGTTGGATCGCTTAAATCGTGTTATAACTGAAGATGACAACTTATTGGTTTTTTATGCTGGACACGGTTATTGGGATTCGCAAGACGAAGTTGGATATTGGTTACCATCGGACTCCAAAAAAGCGAATACTGCTAACTGGATGAGAAACACTACAATTCGCGATTATCTTAGAACTGTAAAAACAAAACATACTATACTAATTGCAGATGCTTGCTTTAGCGGTGGAATTTTTAAAACCAGAAAAGCTTTTGCCGATGCTCCAAAATCAATTCAGAAATTATATGAAGCTCCTAGCCGAAAAGCAATGACAAGTGGTTCATTAAAAGAGGTTCCGGATAAAAGTGTATTCTTGCTATATTTAGATAAACGATTAAGTGAAAATACTCAGGCATATATTTCTGCTGAAGAATTATTTGGTAGTTTTAAAGTTGCAGTATTGAATAACAGCCCAAATGTTCCGCAATACGGCGAAATAAAAGATACTGGCGACGAAGGTGGCGATTTCATTTTTATTAAAAGAAAGAATTAGCTTTATATTAATAAGAGATTGTTGAGAAAAATTATTATTTGTCTTCTCCAACTTGATTGGAGATCTCATGAATGATTCTATTTATTTTTTAATATGAGATTCCCTTTTTACTCACTTCGCTCATGAGAAAAGTTCAAGGGAATGACAGTTTTGATTTTTTTTCGACAAACTGTTTTTACAAAAAACAATAAAATACCATGTCAACAATCGTTCACGAATTAGATCAAATTGCTATTACGGTAAAATCGCATATGTTACTCAGAAAATTGCTCAAAGAAAATCCTATTCTTGACGAGATTATGCGAAATGCCAGAAATGAAACCGAAGCATTAGTTGGTACCAGAAACTGGATTTTGGATGAACTGAAGAAACACAACGATGCATATCAGTTTTACAAACGAACTGCTATTGGTCGTGAGGCATTTGAAAAATTAGAATGGAAAGATTTTGCAGCTATTCGTATTCTTGATTACATAGATAATGCTGGTCGTGAATTCGACGATTTAAACCTACATGGAGAAAAAGCAATTAGCAATCCCATTGCTTTAATTTGGTTGGCAGTAAACTTTGGAACAGGTGGAGCAAAACCATTCTTTTTTGAAGATATGCTTCAGCTTTTTAGGCAATTTACAGGTAATCTAGAAAGAAACTCGCCTGATAAAGAGCAAGTTGAACAATGGATGGATCGTTGGAGTAGCGGATTAGATCCTCGTATTGCAAAACTACGTGAAGAAAACCGTGAACGAATTATAAAAATACTGATTGATAAAATTGATGCTGGCGAGATAAAAGATTCTAAGTATTTCTTCGACAAAGGAATATCGCAAGAGCAAAAGTTCCTAAAAATGCTAGAATGGTGGGACGAAAGTGTTTTTCATTTACGATTTGCAGTGCGTACACCGGAACTATTAAACGAGCTTTTAGGAAACTCGCTTGATCCGGATACCATGAAAATATTGTTCGAGGCAAAAGAAAAAGGAATTCCATTTTTTGTGAATCCTTACTATCTTTCGTTGCTTCATGTGCGTGTGCCCTATTTTGCTGTTGGTGCCGATTTAGCCATTCGCCACTATGTTGTGTATAGCAAACAATTGCTCGATGAATATGGACTAATTAAAGCATGGGAAAAAGAAGATAAAGTAGAACCCGGAAAGCCCAATGCTGCAGGTTGGCTTTTACCAAACGATCATAATATTCACAGGCGTTATCCTGAAGTTGCCATATTAATTCCCGACACTATTGGTCGTGCCTGTGGTGGTTTATGTGCATCGTGTCAGCGTATGTACGATTTCCAGCGTGGGAACCTTAATTTTAGTCTTGATAAACTAAAACCACATCAAACCTGGGAAGAAAAACTTCAAAAGCTTATTGGCTATTTTGAAGATGATCCGCAACTACGTGATATTTTAATTACCGGTGGCGATGCTTTAATGAGCTCAAATAAATCGCTAGAGAAAATTCTGAATGAGATTTACGAAATGGCTTTGCGTAAAAAGAAAGCAAACGAAAACAGAGCCGATGGTGAAAAATATGCTGAGATTTTAAGGGTAAGACTTGGTAGCCGATTACCAGTTTATTTGCCTCAACGAATTACTCTGGAACTTACAAAGATTTTAAAAGCATTTAAAGAGAAAGCATCTAAAATTGGGATTAAGCAATTTGTTATTCAAACGCATTTTGAATCACCCATGGAAGTTACTCCCGAAGCACGTGAAGGTATTCGCCGACTCATAAACTCGGGATGGACAGTTACCAACCAAATGGTTTTTACAGCAGCTGCTTCGCGACGTGGACATTCGTCTAAACTACGAAAAGTGCTAAACGAAATTGGTATTATTAATTACTACACCTTTAGCGTAAAGGGCTATATGGAAAACAATTTCAATTTTGCTACCAACGAACGTGCTGTTCAGGAGCAAATGGAAGAAAAAGTTTATGGCAAAATACCTGAAAAGTATTTTGGTGAGATTAAAGATTTCCCAAACCATTCTGAAAGTTTGGTTGAGAATATTGCAAAGCTAAAAGCAGAAGCCAATTTACCATTTTTAGGAACCGACCGAAACGTTTTAAACCTTCCGGGAGTTGGGAAAAGCCTTACTTTTAGAACCATAGGAATAACTCGTTACGGACGACGTATATTAGAATTTGACCATGATGCAAACCGAAACCACAGCCCAATTATTGAAAAAATGGGTAAAGTAATTATTATTGAATCGAAATCGATTAGTGAGTATTTACAGCAATTGGAAGATATTGGCGAAAATATTTCCGATTATGAAAGTATTTGGGGCTATTCTATTGGGGAAACAGAACCACGTGTGCCTATTTATGAATATCCTGAGTATGATTTCGCAATAACCGATAAGAATATAAATCTGGAGATTGTTTAATATAATAGTTACTGGTAAAGTGTAGCAATTTGCCCTTTAGGGCAAAAGAATACCTTTTTGATTATTTATCGACTACACCCAAGTGAAAATGTCCCAGATCACCACTATTATTTGTTTTTAATAAATCTGTTGTTTCGACAAACCAGTTTGGATCTTCTTGAGGGCTTATTCCGTCAACCCCCATTATAAATGAATCATCGTTTAATGAATAAATTTTAACACTAACTTCTTCATTTTCTTCGCAATCAACTTTACCTGTACCATACCATCCATTAATTGTAATTGTTGATGATATTAATGAACCATCTTTATGAACTTCCACCCAACAATCATAAGGCTGAATGCTTTCCGAAATAGTTGCTGTTATATAGAAAGACAAGTAATTATGAGTCTCTACTTCTTCGTCTTCCAAAGGCGATTTCTCACATGATATTATAAATAATAAACCAAATAAAAATGTCAGCAAATAAATATTTTTCTTCATAATATGATTAATAATTAAATATTATTTAAATATCCACATTTTCCATTCATCAGATAAACTTGGACTTGTTAAAGTTTGAGGATTCTGGTCTTTACTGTTAATTTTTACAGAATTTAATTGAACTTCTGTTTGAATAAAATTACTTAACTCATCATAAGTTACATTCCCTTTTGTTTCCTGTAATTTCTTTAATAGAAAATATGTAAACATTCCATGTTGTTTTTCTTTAAATGGTAAAGAACTTTGTTCTCCTGTACTTGCTGAAAAAACAACCAAATTACCATGAATTAAATTCTCTTTTGGTTTTACTCGTACTCCCCTTGCTGTAAGTAAACCTTGATTTCTTCCACCGCCACTAAAACAGGCATCTAAAAACACTGTAGCACTTTTAACTGGATTCTCTGTTAATTTCTTATATAAATAAGACAATTTTATACCTGAAGTTACATCAGAACCACTAATATCAACTGGCATTATATAACTTTCTTTAGTTTCTTCGTTAGGAAAACCATGGCCTGCGTAGTAAAAGAATAATTCTGCTTCACCTTTGCTATACAGTGCTAATCTTGAAAGCTTTTCAATTTCGCGCTTCATCTGAGAACTTATTGCATCTTTTACGAGTACAATGTTTTCTTTTGGAATACCTAAAGTTTTTTCACAATACTCCGCAAAAATTTCAGCATCTCTATTAGCAAAATCTACGTTAACTTCGCTATTTAAATTTATTTGATACTTTGTATAGTCTTCGTTGCCTATAATTAAAGCATACCGATTAGGGATTGTATTTGACGATAAAGGAATATTAATATCAACATCAGACTTTCCTATTACAACATTTTCTGTAGTTTCTTTTGCAGCAAATTGTATGAATTTATCTCTTATATTAACCTTTACAGCTCCAAAATTTGCAACAATGTTATGTTGTTTAAAATTTAATGATTCCTGACTATTATAACTGTATTTTTTTTTATTTGAACTATTTACAATATCACAGGTCAATAATGCAAAATCATTTTCCGGAGTGAGTGTATAATACAGATTCTGAAATTCCAGTTTTGACAAATTTTTATCAAAACTTTCTGCATCACCATTTGATATTGGAACTTTAATATAAACCGGAAGTAGCTCACGAAAGACTAACTTGAATACTTCATTTTCAGCATCGTAATCTATATTCTCAATTTCAAGAGTAATAACTTCATTAGCCAATTCATTAACTTTATTTTGAGTAAATTCTTCTATTTTATTATTACGGGTTTCTTCCGTTACTCTTATCTGGTAATCGACCAGTTTCTCATATCGCCCTTTTTGTTGCCAAGCTTCAATCTCATTATTAACATAATTCTCGATTTTTTGCATGATTTGAGATTTGTTAACCATTGAAATATAACCCTTTTTGCTGTAACCAGCGGTTTGAGAAAAAACATGTAGACCGAAAAACAATAATAAAATTATAAACACAGTTTTTTTCATGATTTTTTAATTTAAAATGTGTACCCGATTCCAAAAGTTAATAACATAAAATTGAAACCTTCATTATTATTAGATATTGATATGTATAATTGTTATACCGTAAATTTGTAATTATTTATGCCAATTAATTATCGGAAACCATTTTATGAACCTATTATTCATTGCACTATTTAAAAGCCCAAATTGAACACCGTGTAATTCTTTTGCATAATTAACTACTCCAAACATTACTCCCTTATGTTTATTTGTCACAATATTTACAGCAGCAATATTTATTCCGTTTGAATTTTTTGTTTTTATAAATAAGCTACCAAAAAGAGGAGGACACGCATTTAATCCATTAAGTGTTCCTTCAGACAAAATTACAGCTCCAAAATTAATCCCAGTAAGCGTTCCTTTATTTTCCATAAAAGGAGCAGCATTAGTGCCATAGCCTATACTATCAAAGCGGCTATATAGAAATGAAAAATTTAGTCCTCTTGCTTCATAATACCTTGAAAATCCTACTATATTAATCCCGTATGATTTATATAGTTTAGTATAAGGAGAAATAAGTATAGGATACCATGTTCTCTTTTTTTTGTATTGGTCTTCTAAATTTTTTATTTCTTTTACCTCAATCTTAAACTGTATTTCGCTTTTTATTCCGTCAGTATCCTTAAAAATATCCCAAGCAATTTGTTTTGCTTTACCATTATTTATACACATTCCAACATCGCCTGTAACCGATTTTAACTCAATATAAATAATACCTCCATCAATAGAATAAAAGCAGCTTACATCAAATAAGTCATTACCGATTAAATCATAATAAATAATAATTTTATCATCCGACTGTTCAAAATTTACATTTTTTACTTCTTGCCCAAAAGAATTGATACTAAACAATACCAGTAGTAAAAGAATTAGTTTTTTCATTATTATTTTATTAATAGTTCATGGTTTAAAAAGTGTATCCTATTCCAAATGTAAATGATGTAAGATTATTGATGTCTTCAATATTAGAAAGTAAAGTATTATCTAATTCTTTATTTTTAATCTTTTCAAATTTTAATCCTATGGTTATTTGGAAGTGGTTGAAATAATTTTGAATTAATTCTAAAGATAAATTGTTAAAGGCAGTAAAAGAATGATCTTCAAAAACACCATAACTTTCGAAACCATGGTGATGTATATTTTTTGTTAAAATTGGAGTTTTAAAAGAGCCTATTAGCTGGTATTTGTCTTTTGATACTATTTTATATGTAACAATTGGCCTTAATTGATATGACCGATAATAATAATCATAATCTATCAGTTGATCAACATTATAAAACTGGTCATATGCATCCAACGTGCTCACAGCCAACCCTAAACCTATTCCAAATCGTTTTCTCCCAAATTTTCCAATATTTAATTCTAAGAAATTTTCTCCAAACTCATTATAAACTAAATATTCATTGTTAGATAAATATATACAACCAATTCCAAAAGATATATAAAACTGATTACTTACTTTTAAATTTGTTGCTATAACCTTAAATTGAATTTCACCTTTTATACCGTCAGTATCTTTAAAAATGTCCCAGATAATTTGTTTGTCTTTACCTTTTTTTATTTCGCTTCCAATATCTCCTGTAACAGATTTTAATTCAATAAAATTCATACCTCCATCAATAGAATAAAAGCAATTTACATCGAATAAGTCAGTACCATACAAATCATAAGTAATGATAATTTTATTATCTAATTGTTCAAAATTTATATTTTTTACTTCTTGCCCAATTGCAGATAAGCTGAAGAGGATTAAGAATAATAAAGTGTTTTTTTTCATGTGTAGGTTTAATTTAAGGCTAATAATTTTTTAACGAGCATTTAAATGTTGCATGAAAATAACAAAATAATTAAACAAAAAAAGTTTAAGATATGAAAAGTTATTAACCTGCAATGCTTTAAAAAAAATAGATTCTTTTGAGAAGTATGTT
>Ga0209692_10000752_pt1 | contig 60289 bp, 58 predicted proteins | sample tdDd472_FD_187129 | JGI IMG/M metagenome (GOLD analysis project Ga0209692, IMG submission 187129) | Marine sediment microbial communities from the Atlantic coast under amendment with organic carbon and nitrate - tdDd47.2 (SPAdes)... | ecosystem: Environmental > Aquatic > Marine > Coastal >... | reverse complement strand
AACTACTCTGAGAAAAAAGTTCACATTGAGGCTTCCAAATTCGTTTCTTCTCTATAAACCAGAAAAGGAGAATAAAATGAATACTAATAACAGAATCTGCCGACCAGGATTAACCTATCATATACGCTCAAGGTGTATCGAACTGCGTCCTATGCTTGAAGAGTACTGCACAAAGGAATTGATGCTTCAAGTAATCTCATGGGCACAGGAAAAATATAACTTTGAGCTTCATGCCTTTGACATCATGGATGTTGATTTTATCTTTATTATAAAAACTCTCAGTGACGGAGAAACCATCTCCCGTGTTATGCAGTATATTAAATCTCAATTTGCCAGAAGATTCAATGCGCGTCATAACAGAACCGGCCCTTTCTGGAACGAAAGATTTCACGACGACATTATTGATTTTCTACCCGCTCCGGCAAAATCATTTATAAAGATTGTTCAATCTATCCGAAAGAACAACAACAAGTACAGCTGCTGGTGCAGCAGCGCAATGATGAAGTATACTGATCAGAAAAAAATTCTGAGAAAGGAAGTTATGACGAGAATAAATATTTCACACCACCTATTTTTCAAGGTATTAGGAAATTCCATCAAAGAACAGGCCACAGAATTATTAAAAATGGATTACGAATTATCTTTTTCATGATATTGATGAGTAAAAAACCAAGTATTGCCAACTGAAACATGAAATATTAAAACTACAAGCACCAGGCAAGAAGCCTGGCTCTCAACATTTAGAAAACTTTCTTGCAACTTGCAACTTTATCTTTTATACTCTTATTTTATAATTACAAAAATACCCGTCATACAAAATTTTTCAAATACCGTAAAAGGAACAGGAACTCTATTGAGTACATTTAATTTTAATAGCCACAATATATGGTACCAAAAAACAGGAACAGGAAGCACTCCAATTTTATTTCTTCATAACGGGGGAAACGACCATAGAATATGGGATTATCAAGTAAAACATTTTTCAGAGAATTATGAAATATATCTGATGGATTTACTCGGATACGGCCAGTCAGATAAACCATACATAAAATATACCCTTGGTCTTTACACAGATATATTGTCTGAGTTTATTGAAACAATTATAAAAAAACCGGTAATTATAATGGGAAACTGTATTGGTGCAGCACAGGCCCTAAATCTTTCAGCAGAATCACCTGAACTGATCAAAACACTTGTACTGTTTAATATTGCATCTGTTAACACGCTGCATAAAGGTATATTCAGTTTTCTGTACGGGGCTTCTAAAAACAGGATCGTTCAAAATTTTTTAACAAAACGTTCAAAAATGAAAATGGCTATTTCTATTGCTAAAAGAGTAACATTTAACAGGCTTTACGGCACAAAGGGTGAACCTGCTGAATCAAAAAAGGAATTCAAAAAACATATTCATTACCTCTACAGCAATGATAAAAATCTTATTATTCTATATAATCTTCTCAAAAATTTCGATACATTTGAAAGGATCGATAATTTATCCCTGCCTGAAAACTTCCCCCCATCTATGGTAATCTGGGGCAAGCAGAATATCATCCTGCCCTATAAGAATGGAGAAGACCTATGTGACAGACTTCAGTTAACACAGCTAAATGTTGTAGAAAACTGCGGGCATATGGTTATGAGGGAAGATTATAAAAATGTAAATTCTTCCATTGAAAATTTTCTAAACTACTGATTGATTTTATAAATTACCGCACAATAGGCTTTTCCCTCACCTCCGGTCCCCTCCCTCATGTCTTTCTTTTATCATCTGGGAGAAGGGGTCAAGGGAAGAGGAAAGGGGCAGTAAAAATGGAACCATCCAGTTACAATACATTGCAAATAAAATAGCTTGCATCCATTATAATAAGAGATAATCTGTACTTATGGCAGCCAAACTGATAAATTTTTTCGCCTCCCGGCATCTTCTCACCAACCTGCTGACCCTCGCGGTCTACATCAGCGGCATATTTTTCTGGATGAGCACACCCCGGCAGGAGCTTCCTGATATTGACTTCAACTTTGTCCGGGTCAACACTGTCTACCCGGGTGCTGCTCCCGAAGAGGTAGAACATTTCGTCACCCGGCCCCTTGAAGATGAGCTGCAGGGTGTTGATGGACTCCACCAGATCACCAGCACATCAGCCACAGCGGCATCAACAATTTTTATTGAAATTGCAGATTCAGTAGATGATCTAAGCGAGGTGGTTAATGACATCAGGAATGCCGCCTATTCGGTAAATCTTCCCGCCGAAATTCTTGATAAACCATCGATTCGACAATTTAAAACCTCCCAGAAAGCAATTCTTGATATTGCTATAATCAACAAAAACAGTCATCTCCTTGATGATGCAGCCAGGAGAAATCTTCAGAGTCATGCCCGGGCATTGGAAAACCGGCTGATAAACCTGCCGGATATAAGTAGCGTTTCCAAAAGTGGTTACCTGAAAGAAGAAGTTCATATCCAGGCCCGACCCGAAAGCCTCGCCCGGTATAACATCCCCTTCACGGAACTGGCATCAATCATCAAAGCGAGCAGCATACGAACACCTGCAGGGACCCTTGATAAAAGAGGAGAACCAAAAGTAACGGTTCTCGATGAACTCGATACGGCCCAAAAACTAAAACCCCTCATAGTGCGGGGTGGCTTTGAGGGACAGGAAATACGCATTTCAAATCTGGGAACAGTCACTGACACCTTTGAAAAAAGTCAGACTATTCTAAAGGTTAATGGCCGGGAGGCTGTCATTCTCAACGCGGTAAAGACCGCCTCAGGGGGCATCCTCAACGCGGTTGATAACGTAAAAGAACTGGTCGACGAATACAGGGCCGCTCTTCCTGACAATTCACCCATGGAAATACTTCTTCTCGATGATGAGTCACAGACCGTACGAAGCCGCCTCAGGCTTATCGGCTGGAATGGAGCCATCGGCTTCATCCTGATCCTCTCTACCCTGATGATCTTTCTTAACTTCAAGGCGGCATTCTGGGTCGCCCTCGGAATTCCCTTTTCATTTTGTTTCACTATGACTGCAGCTAACTTTCTCGGCTACAGCATCAATAACATTACCCTGGCGGGAATCATCATTGTCATGGGTATGGTAGTGGATGACGCCATTGTGGTTGCTGAAAATATAATAAGGCTCCGCAGCCAGGGAATGGACCATGACGAGGCGGCAGTAGAAGGGACCACCCAAATGTTTCTTCCGGTTATCGCGGCAATTGTCACCACGTGCCTTGCATTTCTTCCAATCCTCGGGTTCTCAGGGCGCTTCGCGAAAATGAGCATGTTTATACCCATCATGGTAATGTTAATGCTGGCGGGAAGTTTAATCGAATCACTCCTGATTCTGCCGGCACACCTGAACCTGGTAATACCCCGGTGGCTTAAGAATCTTTTGACCCTGGGACTCTGGTCTCTGTTCAAAAGCCTTAAAGGAGGATTGTTTTCCAGAAAGAAGATAAAAGAACAAGATTCTATTCCCCACTGGTTTTTTACTGTTGAAAAAAGATACGCTTATTTTCTTGAACGGATTCTCCGTTACCGGTTTTTTGTGTACATTTCCTTCATCTGCATGCTGCTGATGGCGGGATACCTTTTCAAATCCAACATGAAATTTGTCATGTTTCCCCGGGAAGAAACTACCGAGTTTGTCATCACCGCTGAAACCCCTCCGGGAACTGACCGCTATGAAACGGCCCGGTACTCAATGAAAGCCGAGAAAATACTTTCAAAATATCTGGGCAGGGAAATTACCGGATTCAGAACATGGATAGCCCGCAGCCGCGGCGGTATGGCTTCCCAGGAAAATATTTTCAGGATACGGATAGAGGTGGTACCGCGGGAAGAACGGGAAAGACCCCTTCCTTCCCTGAAACGTGAATGGAAGAAAAAAATCTCCGCTATTCCGGGGCTGAGCAAAATCCGTTACCGGCGGGCCCACTTCGGCCAGTCAAGCGGAAGCCCCATTGATATACAGGTAAAAGAAAACAGCAACAGTAAGCGGCGGCTCCTCTGCAACGCCCTGGCCGATGAAATGAAAAAAGATTCCCGCCTGATTAATGTTGAAATTGAGCGTCCAGTTGCTGTGACCGAGTACCAGATAAAGGTAAAGCGCTCCATGGCAAGCCGCCTCGGTGTCACGCCTTCATCTGTTGCCGCCACCCTCAGGTCAATCCTTGAGGGAAAGGTTCTCTATATTGTCATGAACGATGAGGAAGAAATTAACATCAGGCTCCTGGCTGATAAAAAATCCCGCAGCTCCCTTGACCGGGTCCTGAGGATTCCCGTTGAAAACCAGTCAAGCTACATGGTGCCCCTCGGTGATATCGTTACGGTGGAAAAAAAACTCTCTCCCGCCAGCATTTCCCGTTCCCATTACCGTCGGACAACAACTATCTATGCTGACCTGAAAGAGGATACCGATGTATCTCCCCTCGATATAGCTTCTGATCTCGAAGAGAATCTCTTCCCCCGGCTGCAGAGAAAATACCCGACGGCTCACATCAGCTTTGAGGGAGAGGTAAAGGATACAAGAGAATCAACAAAAGACTTTCGCGCCGGCATCATAATAGTAATCTTCCTTATCTATACAGTTCTTGCCCTGCTTTTTAACAGCATGCTCCAGCCCTTTATTATTATGATATCGATTCCCTTCGGTATCGTCGGGGTAATCTATGCCTTTCTAATTCACGGCATGACCTTCTTCGGTATCTTCGCGGGTATCGGCACCCTGGGGCTTGCAGGTGTCATTGTGAACGACTCGATTATTATGGTCAACAAACTGCAGAATGAACTCGATCCCGACGCCCACTGGCGCACCCTTCCGCGGCTCATTGCACGTACCGCGTCAACGCGCCTCCGGGCCATTGTACTGACAACGGTCACAACCGTGGCGGGGCTTCTCCCCACGGCCTACGGATTCGCCGGGTATGACGCCATGCTCGCGGAGATGATGCTCGCCATGGCCTGGGGACTGGTCTTCGGCACCCTGATTACCCTGGTGCTGGTGCCGACCCTTTTCATGAGCATCAGAAAAATTGAATATTTCTTTAAGCCGGCGGCAAAAAAGGGTTCCCATGAATAGAAAAACCAACATTCTGATTCTTTATATTTTCTCAAGCATTCTCCTGGTTTCGGGCAACGGCATCAGCAAAACAGTGAAGGAAGTAAAAAGAAGCATAACCCTTGAGACCTTCATCCGCGCCGCCTGTGTCCATGACCGGCAGTTTCAGCTTATCCTCATCGATGAGCTATCTCTGAAATATAAAAAAGCCCTCGAACTTCCCTCAAAAGACCTGGTTCTCTCGGCAACGGGACAGTACAACCTGAAGCTCGCCGGTGATGTCGCCGGGGGCCCTGAAGGCATCATTTCACTCTCGAAGCTTTTTCCATTTACCGGCACCGAAACTTCCGCCTCCTATTCGATATCACCAGCCCGTTCAGGTTCCGGATATACTTCTTCCTTTACCACTATCGTGAGCCAGCCCCTGGCCCGCAATGCCTTCGGAAGAAACACCCGGCTTCATGACCGGATTCTCGGCCTGGAAAGCCGCGTCTCCCGCTACCAGATTATTGAAGCTTACGAAGACTACCTGGCCACAATTATCGGTCTCTACTACCAGTGGTATGCCGACACAGCCCTCTATGAAGCGTCGCGCCGTGCCTGGGAAGAAAACCGGCGCCTCCTGGGAAACCTGCAGCTACGCCTGAAAAACCGTATTGCCCATCCCATAGATGTTAACCGGGTCCACCTTCAGACAATCATCAGCCGTGATGAAATGGATACCCGCAGGCTTCAATTCGAGGCTTCCCGGGACCTTGTCTATCACGCCATTAATTATAAGGGAACAAAAGTCCTTAAACCGGTTTTTGAAAATTTTACCGCCAGCCTCGGAAAAAACTTTGCGGCTGACTATCAGAACCAGTGGGCCGGCAACCGGACTGCCATGATACTCGATCTTCTCGTACAGGGGGGAAAGCTCGAGGGTATCAGGGCTGCTGATGACCTGCTCCCTTCGGTAAACCTTCTGGCCGGATACTCCATTGGCAGTACCGCCTTTGGATTGAATTCTTCATACTCAGAGCACCAGGTTTACGGGGGCCTCCAGTTTGCCTTTCCCTTCGGAAGACAAAAAGAAAAGGCTGCCCTGGAGGTAACCCGCATCGAACAGCGTAAAAATCTTATAAATAAAACCAATACAAAAGAGCGTCTCAGGAATGACTTAAAGACCCTCCATCGACGCATCAGGCAGGAGGAAGGATTCATCACAACCGCTGGCAGTCGTTTCGAACTTGCCAGGCGTATTGCCGTAGAAGAGGCACGGCTCTACCGACAGGCCCGATCACCGTTAAAAAATCTCATCGAAGCCAGAACAGCCCTTGAAGAGAACCGCCTGAACCTGATCAATCACCGGGTACAACTCAGCACCCTGCGCCTCGAATGGCTCAGGCTCACCGACCAGCTCGTTAAGGGGAAAAATCTCGACGCGACACGAAAAAATATCCGATAAAAAAGGGGCATCCCCGTCAGGACAACATAAAGACCGCTAGAAAAAAAATAGCTGATCGAACATTTAAGAAAGAAGTGACGCCAGGCGTTCCCGGCTCTGAGCCCCCACCAGAAACTCCCTGATGGTCCCCTCCTCAACAATAACCAGGGAAGGAGTACCAAGAATCCCGAACTTCCGTGCGGTATCCATATCCTCCATGATATTTATACTGAAGAGATTCTTTTTCGACCCTGTATACTCTTCAATGATCGGCGTCATAGAACGACAGGCTCCGCATGAGGGGCTGTGGAAATAAAAAGCTGCCTTCTCTCCCTTTCCGAGAAGAGCTCCCATTTTACCGCCCAGCTCAGGAGCCGGCTTTCCCTTCTTAAGGCGCATTTTAAAAACCATAAAAAGCTGAAGAAGCACAAAAGCCGCGACAAAGGCTCCGAGAATATATAATATGAACATGTACCTACCTCGCAAGTTTAGCTATTTAGATTATACTTAAGCATAATGAAAAGGAAGTCTAAAGTCAAGGTGGAGTTCATCCGAATGGGATGATTTTTGTTCATTTTTTTGAAGGCGCGAAAACGCTTTCGCGCCTTCAAAAAAATGAACAAAAATGCCATCAATGGCGTATCCACACATTTCAAAAGATAAATCAATCCCGTATCGGAAGATACAAAATGCTCAAGGGATCAACCTGAATGCCCCTCATCATCAGAGAAACATGGAGATGAGCCGCTGTAGATACACCGGACGAACCGACCTTCCCGATAATATCCCCCCCGCCGACCATATCTCCAGGGAGGACATCAAGAGAGTCAAGGTGCATGAAGTATGAAAAGAGCCGGTTTCCATGGTCTATGATAACCATGTTTCCCTCATAGAATAATTTTTCGGCCAATACTACCCTGCCCCGGGCAAGTGAAAAAACCGGTGTTCCCTTTTCGCCTCTCAGATCGAGGCCCCGGTGAACCTTTACCCGGTTTCGAAGACGAATCTTTCTTCCTTTTCTAAACTTATAACGCATGTAGACCCGCTTTGCCCAGTAGGGTGAGGTGATAAAGTGCATATCCCGGGGATGAGAAACCCGGTGCCCCAGTCTGCTTTCACTGGTAATTCTAAAGGCAGCCCGTTTCTTTTTAGCGCATATTTTGATAAAGGCAAGATTTTCCGGCTTCTGCTGATAGTCAATATCAGAATATTTTCCCAGGTCGAGGGGGCGCCGGTTAAAGGGAAAAACTCCCCGTTTCGCGTAAAATACCCCCTTCACAGTAAAGGGCACCCCGGCATCTTTTCCCTTCACCGTAACATACCGGTTTCCCGGCTTCAATTCGGGATGGAGCGGGAAGAATCCCCGATAGCCCCAGGACTTTCGGCTCAGAGCCGTCTTTCTTTTTCCCACACGGCACGAAGTCACCTTCGCGTTGTTACTCCCTGTCACAATTTCAAGATACACAAGCTCTCCCCCGGCAAAATTCCGGGCAAAAAGCCGTATCGTAAGCGACGTAGACCTGAGGCTCAGAGCCTTTCCTCTTTTCAGGGTGTAGTCCTTCGGTATGTGAATATTTTTACGAACAGCAGTTGTTTTTGCCCGGCGAAAACGGTGTACCGCCGTACGGCTCAGAGCCCCGCTGGATAAACTTCCCACCACTATTACTAAAACCAGTATTTTCACTCCTGTCTGTCTCATACCCTTCATAGGCTCCTTCCTGCATACTGTCTTAAAAATGCCTCTGCTTTAATTATCCTATCGGCAGGTCTCCGTTTTCTGCAAAGCTCTCACTTCCTTTTCAATTTTTCCTTGAATTCCAGCAACGGGAGAACGATAATATATACAGGCCGATAATCATGAAAACAGAGAGTCATCATACACCCAAAATCATCATCTTCAAGCACGAAGAAGAAACAATTATTGATAAGCTTACCTCAGAGCTGTCAGAAAGGGGTCTGGATAGTGAAATCGAACGAATCCGGCGCAACCGGGTAGCCCTGTCGGCCCTCTCCGATTCTATCTCAATGTACCCGTCGGTTCTCGGGAGCCAGAGCCTCGGCACCTCGTCGCGCTCAGTTGAAACCCTCATCGACACACTTGTGCTGAAAGACATGATTGATATGCTCTTTAACATTCCCACCAAGGCTATTCTCGGTCAGAGCTATGCCCTGGCAAAGATAAATTTCTTTTTCATGCTCCTCTATCTCTGTCGTGAAGTCGGTGATATGCACAGCCTCGAGACAGAAATTTTAGAGGCCGTAAAAAACAGCATTTTCAGCATCATGGCAGAGGAAGTATTTATCGCCATTATCTCAGACAAAAGAATCTCTTCTCACATCCGTTCCAATGCGGGATACCTGTTGACCAATATCTGGGAGTACCGCATCGATCACGGCGTTGAGGCCTTTGCCCCCACACTCTCAAGCATCTGGGATGCCCGGGAAAACATGAATCCAAGCTTCGGCACCATGATAGGCATCTCTGAGCTCTTTGCCCTGGCATCACAAACCGACCCGATCTGGTTCGACTTTCTACAGCGCGATGAACTAGATGACGATGAAATCGATGCCCTGCAGGAATTTCTTCTCGCCTTAAGCTACGAGGAGATGAAACAGATCACCTACCAGATGAAAAAGGAAGGAAAAAGCGCTGTCAATGGCGATGACATCGCCCGCCTGGTGGGAGAGGAAGAATTGAGCCTTACTTATACCCGTGGCGATCCGCGACTCCTTTTCAAATCCTTCAGTCACCGGAAAAACAATGCCATGTACCGGGCCCGGGGAAACCTTCATGGCCCAAAGAAAACCTTCGAAGAATACCTGATGAGCTTTCTTCTCTCACGGCCCGAGGGCTGGAAATGTTCTCTTTAAAAATGAATTGACACTTCCCTCTCTCAACGCATGGTTAATCATGATCTCGTCACAGGGGTCACAGCATGTAAAAAGCAGGTAAAAACCATGATACACAAAAATGTTGTTACAGATTTCTGCAGCAAGGCCGTTGATCCGGATATTGATCCCACTGCCTATGTCCACCCCCTGGCAGCGGTAATCGGCAATACAAAACTTGGTAAAAGGGTAATGGTGTCACCCTTTGCCGCTGTCCGCGGTGATGAAGGACAGCCCCTATTTGTGGGAGATGAATCAAATGTACAGGACGGCGTTATCATTCACGCCCTCGAAACAGAACATAACGGTACGCCCGTTGAAGCAAATATGGTGGAAGTTGAAGGCAGTAAATATGCCGTCTATGTGGGAGAACGGGTCTCCCTGGCTCACCAGGTGCAGATACACGGCCCCGCCTATGTCGGCAATGACTCTTTCATCGGCATGAAGGTTCTTGTCTTTAAAGCAAAGGTGGGAGCTAACTGTGTTATTGAACCGGGATGCGTTCTCATGGGCGTCAAGGTTCCCGATGGCCGTTACGTACCCGCAGGCACCACCCTGAATAATCAGGCAGATGCGGATAATCTTCCTGAGGTAACTGCTGATTACCCTCTGAAAGATCTCAATAAGGGTGTAGTACATGTTAACACGAACCTTGCCGACGGCTACAACAAGGCGGGGATCAAATAGCAGCTCTGAACTCCCGGCGGGGGTGATTATATTCCCACCCGCCGGTCCAGGGCCTTACCTTCCTTACAGAACCAACATCAAGGGCCGTTATCTCGATGCAAAGCTCACTTTTAAAGATAAAGGGGCTTATATCATCGAGGAAAAATAAGAAAACTTACAGGCTTTAATGCATAAAAAAGCCCGGAGAGAACTCCGGGCTTTTTTATTCACGTAATGTAAAAAGAATTACTGGTTCTTTTTAGCAGCTTCTTCCATCTGCTTTCTAAACTGCTCCAGTTTTTTCATTGCGTCGGCATTGCCTGTCTTTTCCATCTGCTTCTGCCATGAATTTGCCTGAGAGGTAACAGCACGGGCACAGACTAATGTTGATGCCAGAATTAAAGCTGGAATAACAGCAAGTACAATAGAAACAACCTTTGCGGTTCCTTCCTTTGCTGCGAGGGCATTAACAAGTGCCTGATACAGCAGGTACAGTCCATAGAGAGAAACCAGCAGGGATACTATAGCTCCAATGCTAAAGTGAATTCCTGCAAGTATGCCGAGAACCGCATTGATAGGAGAAAGTACCATCATGGAAGCGGTAACACGAACATTTGCTTCGAAATCGGTATTTCCACCACAGATTGCAGAAATTACCAGAACAATAACGCCACCGATAAAAAGACCGACTATTGCGCCTATTATGGCCCAGACAAGTATCATGATGCCAATTCCGCCGCCTATGGCGCCGCCGAGGGCTCCACCTATTGCTCCAAGTCCTGCGATACTCCAGATCATTGAAATGATACCGGCAAGTGCTCCGTAAATCAACGCCTTGATTATCGGCTCACCAAGTCCACCTTCCTTTGCCATGGAAGTAAAATATTCCTTAGGGGCGATTAATACATTCTTGGAATCTTCAATAAACTGCTGAAAATTGAAGCCTCCTCCTGTTCCTTCTGTTCCTTCTGTCATACAATCCTCCTTAGAGATTCATTTCTATGCATGTAACCTTTTGGTTATTTATTATTCATGCATCAAAAAGACAAAAAGTCAAAGGAAAAATGAATCCCTATACAAAAAATTACCATCTTAAAAATTGTTGACATCGCCAAATCTTACATTTGTAATGCTGTTATTCGAAGTAACATCCTTCAGGAGGATCACACATGGCAGTAGCTGCGCTGGTACTGGGAATTCTTTCTATACTTGTCTGTATTATACCGGGAGTAAACCTGATCGCGCCCTTTCTCGGACTCGCCGGCATTGCCCTTTCGATTATTTCCCGGAAAAAATTGAAAGAATCCGGTGAAGCAACCGACATCGCAACAGGCGGCCTGGTTACTTCAATCATCGGTACAATCCTCGGAAGCATTATCTTTCTTGCCTGTGCCGCATGTGCAACCACAACCGGCATGATGATGAAAGAAGCAACTAAGAGCATACAAATAAATCCTACAAATGACAAAATGGGAAAGGAGTTTCAAAAGAAACTTGATGAAGCCAGAAAACAACATCAGTAGCAAACCACTGCGGCACGATTTCTTAAAGATCCAACCCGCTGCGCCCGTTACATTTTACAGTTCAGCACCATGCATCCGATAATAATCTCCTTTAAACTCTTCAGCCGTGAACTCACCATCGGAACCTACGGTCTTCTCATGGTCACTGCTATCTTTACTGCTATTTTCCTCGCCTGGTTTCGGGGTAAACGAACCGGTCAGGACGGCTCAGAAATATTTGACGCACTGATCCTCATTGCCTGCGGCGGTGTTGCAGGTGCCCTGGTGACGGGCTTTCTTATCTTTCTTCCCGAGAGGATCAGTTACGGTTTTTTCACCTATCCTCCCGTTCTTGTCAGCTGGGGGGGCATTCTCGGCGGCGCGCTGGTTCTCTTTATTCTTAAAAAACGATGGGACATCGATCTGCCTTTCTACGCCGACCTGCTCGCCCCTTCGTATCTCATCGGCATCGCCATTGGACGAATCGGCTGTCATTTCGCCGGCTGCTGTTTCGGCGTTCACAGCGACGGTCCCCTGGCGCTACATTTTACCAACAGCCTCGCTCCCGCCTCGTCAGCATTTCAGCCACTGGTTCCGACACAGCTTATCAGTGCCGCAGTGCTGATTACCGGGGGTATACTGGCCATAATGATTGCCCCTACATTTAAAGTTAAGGGAAACCTTCTCTTTGTATCCCTTATCTTTTACGGCGCCTTCCGGTTCACCATAGAATTCTGGCGGGCTGACACCCGGGCATTCATCGGGCCCTTCTCTGACGGGCAGCTCTTTTCTATGGCTGCGGCAGCCGCCGGTATTATCGGCATCCTGATCAACAAGCGGCTCAGAGCATCACAATAAGAAAAAGCAACTTCCTTTATATATATTAATTGACGGAAGTTTAAAGCCTGCTATTATGTGACATAATAGCACGGGCCCCCATGAAAATACTATACATTAAGACAAAGGAAGATGACCGCTACCGGAGCGAGTTGGAGAAGGCGGGCTTTTTTGTTACCCTCTCTGATGAAGACCGCCATGATGCTGACTTCATTATTTGTGGTACGGAAGTTTTCACAGAAAGCGCCGAAACTTCCTTCATTAATAATCCTGAAAAAACGATTATACTCTCCAGTGAGACCGATCACCGCCGAAAAGAACTGCTTCTTGCCCATGGAATATCCCATGTCCTCGCTTCGGAAAAGCCTGCACGTCTCATTGAATACCTGAACATGCTGATTTCAACAGAAGAAACAAAAACTCCATGGCATATTCTGATCGGTGAAGAGAACCCGTCTATCCAGGCAACCCTGAAGGGCCTTCTGGGGCGTTTCGGCTGCAGCCCCATATTTGTTGCATCAAATGATGAATTCTTCAGCAGCCTCCCCATGCCGGGCATCGAGTTTCTTCTTTTAAACCTTGGGCTGAAAAATTTTGATATCAATGAATTTATCCGGCGGGCTTCAGGAAGTACAGAAATTAAAAGCATCCCCTTTATTGCCTACCGGGACCTTCATGACGGAATATTTATCAATGAAGTAATCGGGGGCCTCAACCGGCTCACCAGGTTCATCCTTTCTCCCCGGGAACTCTACAGTCTGCTGGCGGGAATGCTGTACCGCAAAGAGATTATCCCATCGATACACAATCTGTCAATGTTCAGCTGCCTGGAAGAACATGCAGCCTTTACTGAAAGCTCCATTGCCCAGGTATATCACCAGCATCGGGAAAATCTCTTTTCCCTGCCGGATATTTCTTCACCTGAACTTCTTGAGAAATTTTCTCAGTGTACCAGTGATCTTCACAGCTCGGTATTAAAAATCGAGGGCCTCCAGTGGCTTGTCGAAAACAATACCGATACCATCAATACTTGCGGAGGGGGTGGCTGAAATTCAGGTCACCCTTTTTCAGGGTGTCTATGACCTGAATAGTCAGAATCTGACGCTGGATTTCTTCTTTTTTTCCCGGCATACAGGGACGTTTTTTATTATGACAGAAGCGGCACAGCTTTTCTCTTTTAATAAGATTATCCTCATAGTCAAGAATCGGATACATGCCGTTTTTTCGCGCTACGAGGTAACCCCGCCGCCGGTCTCTAAAATCGACATGTCCTTCAACGCGGTAATAGGAGCTTCCCGGGCCATGGCAGGCTTCGCAGCTCACACCCTCTGTTCTTGTTTTCTGATTTTTGCCCCTTCCCGTTGTATGACACCTGAGGCAGCGGTTATCATCCCACGGTTTTTCAACACCGATGCGGGCGGCAATTTTTTTAGCCTTTTCTGTTTTCAGTTCCCTGAAGGCTTTTGCATGGGGGGAAGAAAGCCATCGCTCATACTGATCAAGGCCTCCCTCGCTTGAATGGCAGGTTTTACAGTTATCTATTCCGACAAAGCTGAAACGCTTTTTACCGGTACCCGCTGATACCGCTGTCAGGATAAAGGCCATTAGAAAAATTAATAAATATTTATTCATACCTGTAGTGTAACTTCCTTATCTATCTTTTGTATAAACATAGACATATACACTGATTTTTCAAGGACTTTTATTCCTCATAGAGCGGTGAAACCGATTAATTACCTCATAAACGGTATTCTCTTACTTTTTACCTCTAAAATAAGCACTTGACAGAACCAGAATTTATACTATACTAATAAGTACTTAATCATGGAGGATATGTATCTATGGGCAGCAGTGATAATAAAGATCTCAGGGTCGGCGAATTTCTTGTTGAAAACGGCATCATCACCGATGACCAGCTGGATAGCGCCCTTAAAATGCAGGTTGATAACAAGGAACGTCTCATTGGGGAAATACTTGTTACCCTGGGATTCCTGTCAAAAGAAGAAATGATAATGGCCTTTGAAATGTACCTTATGATTACCGAGGCTGCGGTGTCCCATGTCGATGAGTGGCTTGATCAGGATGAGATTGATATGATTATGGCGCGTATCGAAGAGAAGGAACAGAATAACAAATAATAGTTGACAAAAAATCCTTAGTATTTCAAAACTGCCTACATGATAGAATTTGAAGATAAAATCTGTTTTGGCTGTGGTCAGGAAAATGAGCACGGCCTTCAGCTCAAGCTACGATTTGACGACGATACCAAAACTGCCTATGGTGAATATGCCGCAACTGAATACCAGGAAGGCCCTCCCAATATAATTCATGCAGGGATTGTCGCAGCGATACTTGATGAAACCATGATTACGGTAAATAAATACATGGACTGTGTCGCCATGACCAGTGAACTCACTATCAGGTATCTTCAGCCAGCCTTCATTCATGAAAATCTCTATATTCGGGGATGGTACGTTAAAAAAAGCAAGCGTGTCATTGAGAACAGAGCTGAAATTGAAAACGAAATGGGAAAAATAGTAGCCCGAGCAAAGGGCAAGTACATTGAAGTCGAAGATATCCCGCAGCCTGAATAATACATACAAACTAAATCTCAAGCCGAAGTGGTGGAACTGGTAGACGCAGCGGACTCAAAATCCGCCGGGGGCAACTCTGTGAGGGTTCGATTCCCTCCTTCGGCACATACACTTCAAAAAGGCCGTCCCGAAACAATGTTTTGGACGGCCTTCCTGCTTAATAATGATACTTTTTATAATTTATTGCAGAGTCATAATTGTTTAAAAAGGGGGCACCCTTTCGGGCACCCCCCTTTCAATTAAGGCTGAACCTGAGCAGGGCCCGAAACGGTAGGATTCTGAGGTGTTTCAGGTTTTGGGGTGTGGTGTTGTTTGCAGGAGGCTCTACTCACACTGTTCATATAATCCGCCTTGTAATAATTGAAAATAAGTCCATCTAAATGCTTCAATACTGGCATAATATTTAAGTAATTTACTCAGTCGCCCTGTTAACGAAAATCCCTTAAATCTTCTGAAGGGAGGGGGCAATCCACTACTGTTCCGCTAAAGGCTGCAAGGATACTTCCGGCGGCAGATCTATATACCTGACCATTTTGAGGTACCGGTTTTCCACGGTGCGTGCGAAAATTACCTTTTGCAGGCCCGGAAGCCGCATGACAAGAAACTGGGATGCCTTCTGCTGTTCTGATTTGTTTTGATCCATACACCGTTCGCTTCTCCTTATATTTTATTTGAGGCCTTCAAAAGATACTGCACGATGGAGCCGATGGTTATATCCGACAGCTGGAGAAACCGCAGGAGCGACAGTAACTGCATCGTCCTTCCGGTATGAGTATGCTGCCGCATTCAGGACAACGAGACTTTTTATTAAACATGGACCGGTGATCCTGCTGAAAAGATATCCTGAATTTCATCCACTCTCCTCCTTAAGTACATATGTATAGTACATATATGTTTAGTATATTTCAAGTACTTTTTTGTAAAAAATAAAAAAAACAGCAATTATTTTTAAACCTTTTTCAGCGAGAATTAACTCTAAGTAAAGATTCTTGCCCATATTTAGCGTCACCCATTAAATACTGAAAAAAAGAATAAAACTATTGCAGGGCCGGTACATCTTTCTAAAAGTTGGTAACTATCTAATAAAGAAGAAACCATACTTTTAGAATAGTGATTATAAAAAAAACCTGCTGTCTCCGGTACCATACCGGGGCGGTTAAAAATAAGGAAACCATAGAAATGACCAAATCGATGTTTGACCCAGAAAAGAACCTTGAAGAACTCCTGAAAATGGATGCTGAAGAGGTACAACAGAATGCTGAAACTGTTGGCGACTCTCCCGGTGCGGGAGGCCATGAATCGGACTTTAAATTCGACATAATCCCCGAAGAACTGGAAGAATACCTGAACACCTATGTTGTTGCCCAGCCCGAGGCCGTAGAGGTCATTGCCACCAAAGTCTGCACCCACTTTAACCGAATGAACCTTGAGCAGAGTCTCCCGGAAGAGGAACGGCTGGTAGGCAACATTAAAAGCAACATACTGCTCATCGGGCCCACAGGTGTGGGAAAAACCTACATAATTAAGCTGATCGCGAAAAAAATAGGCGTTCCCTTTGTCAAAGCTGACGCCACCAAGTTCAGTGAAACCGGTTATGTTGGCGGTGACGTAGAAGACCTGGTACGCGAACTGGTCCATGAGGCTGACGGTGATGTCACAAGGGCAGAATACGGTATTATCTACATAGATGAAATAGACAAGATCGCTTCTACCGGAAGCTTTCAGGGACCTGATGTCTCCCGCTCCGGGGTACAGAGAAACCTCCTTAAGCTGATGGAAGAATCTGACGTTGACTTGAAGACTCCCCACGACCTGGCATCCCAGGTTGAAGCAGCCATGGAAGCCCAGAAAACCGGCAAGGTGACCCGCCGAAAGATCAACACTAAAAATATACTCTTTATTGTTTCAGGGGCCTTTGGGGGACTTGAAGAAATCATCAACAAGCGCCTCAACCGCCAGGCAATTGGATTCGAAAAATCACGATCGCAGCCTGAAGATATCCAGGACGCATTAAAAAGAATCCGCACTGAAGACCTGCTGAAATTCGGTTTCGAATCAGAGTTCATCGGCCGCCTTCCCGTGTATGTCGTATTGAACAGTCTCGGCACTGAGGGTCTTTTTCAAATACTTAGAAATGAACACAGTACGGTTGTTCTCGGCAAAAAGCTCGACTTCCGCGCCTATGATATAGACCTGAAATTTTCTGACAATGCTCTTCGCGTTCTCGCAGAAAGGGCCCACCATGAAAAGACCGGTGCCCGGGGACTGCTGACGGTCTTCGAAAAGCTTCTCATCAAATTTGAGAAAATGCTTCCTTCAACTGATGTGAAAGAACTGCTTGTTGATGATAACCTGATCAATGATCCTGAAAAATACCTTGAAGAAATTCTACAGGAAGACGGCATCAAGCGTTTTCAGAAAGACTTCCTGGTAGAACATGGGACCTTTCTTGAATTCGATGAAAAGGCCGCCAGAAAAGTAAATGAAATGGCCAAAAAACGGGGGATAAAACTGAAGGATCTCTGCGAAGAACTTTTTCACGACTATTTCCACGGCATGCGGTTGATGAACCGGGAGAACTTTACCATCACCGAAGAAGCGGTTGATGCTCCCAAGGAATACCTTGATAATTATATAAAGAATTATTATAAAAAATGAAAGTATAAAGTATCAAGTGTAAAGTTACAAGTGAAGGCAGTCCACTTCTCCTCATATTACTTGTACCTTTCTACTTGTTACTTGTCGCCTTTACTCCCCGTTACCGAAAGACTCTGGATAAAGGATATCCGAATCCCCTCACAGACCTGGTACTTTTTCTTTAATACAGTGGTCAGCTTAAGCACCTGGCCCCGGTCCGGTTCTTCGGGTCCTGAGAGCACCAGGTTTACATAGAACTTTCCTTCTTCTTCTACCGGCTCGAGTTTAAAGACTTCGAGAGCGGGAAAGGCCTCCAGCATGGCAATTCGCACTCCCTCCTTTGCTTCACTTTTCTGGTACCCTTCAACCATAAAAAAGCTGAGGGGAATTGAAATAACCAGAAGGACTACAACAGAAATTGCAATCTGGTACATTGCCCGTTTTTTCACTTCTTCCTGATCTGCAAGGGGGGGATGAATTTTCAAAATCCAGAACACCACAGCCCCGGCGAGGCCGATGGAAACCAGGTTAATAACAAAAAGCAGGGTTGCCCCGTATGTGATACCAGCGTTAAAGGTACCGATGCCGATGCCAATATTACAGAGAGGCGGCATGAGGGCAACGGCAATGGCAATACCGACCAGTGTCGAACTTATTTTTTCATTGGCATAGCCGTAGGCCCCTACCAGGCCAGAGGCAAGGGCGACCATGACATCAAAAAGTGTCGGATGGGTACGTGAAGTAATCTCTACAGAATATTCAGGGATAGGAACAAGATATGAAATCGCCGCGGAAATAATTATCGCCCAGACGACCCCTTTAAATATTGAAGTAAGAGAAATACGGATTAGCGGAACATCACCCCAGATAACCCCGAGAGAAAAGGCGAGAATCGGCGTCATCAGGGGGGCAACAATCATTGCCCCGATTATAGTCGCCGAGGACCCCTGTATAAGACCCGACGTGGCAATAACACAGGAAAGTATGGTAAGTATATAGTAGGGCATCGAGGGGCGCGCGCCCTGGCTCAATATCTCGTAGATGCTCTTACCCTGTTTTTCCTTGTCCCGTATTTCTTTATAGTCGCGGCTTTTCTCAATCCAGAAAAGGGGATTGATATAATTACGAAAGGTCCGCTCTTCGTCATGGATGACGTGATCGACGATTTCCTTTACTTCTGAACGGTGAGCATCGGCACCTTTCTTTTCTTCTTTTTCTTCCTTACCCTTTTCTTTTTTTTCTTCTTTTTCTTTTTTGAACCTGCCGGAAGTTTCCTTTTCATCAAGGGATTCTACACTTCCTTCACTATTTTCTTCTTTTTTTCTTTTTCTCTTTTCTAAAATCCCTGGGCTGTCAGGGGTCTCATTAAAATCATCATCACCAGGAGGCTCCGGCGCGGGAGCCTCTGGTGATGAGGTAGTAAAAAGTTTTTTAAAACGGTCTTTCAGTGACATAGCTGCCTTTTACACTTCTTCAATTGCATTTTCAGGGCAGGCATCAACACATGCCCCGCATTCAATACAGTGCTGCAGATTGATTACCCGCCGGTCACCAACCTGGTCAATCGCATCAACAGCACAGACCTTGTCACAGTCTCCACAATTTGTACAGTTGTCCTGTATCATAAAAGCCATAAGTATCCTCCATGTCTTTGCATTTTTTTTATTTTCTATGGAGCATCACCTGCAGGGGATAAAATATCCCCATACAGGATGTTCTAAATATTTAAAAAAGTTTCTTAAACTTTTTCTTCGCTTTTTTCTTTGCTTTTTTGCTCTGCTTTTTAGCAACGGATTTTGCCTTATCCTTTGCAATATCCCCGGCACCGCCGGCGGCCTTCTTGACAATGTCTTTCATTGAAGGAATCTTCGGAGCTACCAGCTTGGTTTTAGGACTCACATAGGTTCCCCGAACAAGATACTCAAGGTAGACCTTGCCGTCTTTGTTCTGAAGGCCCTTCATTGCCTCGTTAACAACCTTCTCTTTTTTGACATACTTTTTCATTGGTCCGGTTATAAGAACACCGGCACTCTTGCTTATTCCCTTTCTGATGTCATCATTGTGTTTTTTCGCCAGAAGAAGGGTCATCTTCATGTCGATGGCTTTTGTATTGGTATTCGCTTTCCCGCCGAAGCCCATAATAAAATCACCGGTTTTGATGTCACCGTCTTTCAGTACAATGGCGCCGCCCTTATACCAGACATGGACATATCCGTTTTTCCATTTCAGGTCTTTCCCAAGAAACTTCAGCTTGCCGCAGTATTTTTCAAGGGCCTCAACACCCTTAAGGCTTTCAAGTATCTGGAGGCCGGTCATGTGCCCATAGGGGCTTCCGAATTTCATTGCGACTTCGGGATTTAAAATCTTTGTCTTCACGTCAAAGGGAATGACTTTCCCCCGGGCTGAAATTCCAACATCAAAGGATTCAACCGAACCAGATTTCATCTGCCCGACAGTCTTGATACCCATATCAAGGTTTAACTTAACCTGATTTTTCTTATCAAGGGCTTTGGGATCTATTTTTATAGAATGAACAAGAACGGTAAAATTATAAATCTGGATAGTCTGCTGTGACTTTCGGTCTACAAAATTAACTATACCCTTATCAATACCGATTTTACCCACACCTACTGCCAGAGGTATATCTTCTGCTTTCAGGGGCTTTGAGGGCTTCAGAGCCTCTTCACGCATCTGCCGCTCAAGCTCCGCCTTTTCTTCCGGGGTCATGGGCTTCGACTGGGTCAAGTCATCGAAGTTAAAGCCCCCCTTGGGACCACGGACAACATTTATCACCGGCCTGTAGAGCATCAGCTCTTTCAGGGTAACCTTTCCCTGGAGGATCTCACCAAACTTTACCTTGAACTTAAAGGAATCGAGTCCAACAAAAAGGTCATTTGCCGGTACCGGTTTTCCCTTCAGGGCTTCGAGGGCCTTTGCGGTCTTGAAGTTAGAGATTTTAACTTCCTCTACCTCTATGCCTGAAAGTACTGAAAAGACACCGATATTGATGTCCTTAATGGTCACATGACGGTTCAGGGCGCTCCGCATCTGATCTTCAACAAAGGGTTTGTCTACTACGATCATAATGACAATACTGGCAATGACAATGAGAAGCACAATGCCGCCGAACAGTATACCAAGCCACTTAAGTATTCGTTTCATTTTATTTCTCCTTATGGTATAAAAATAACCCGGGGCCTTCGAGAGGCACACCGTAAAAATTATTGCAGAAGAGCTGAACTCTCCAAAAAATCATTGCACTGACAGAAAACCGTGAAATGCTATCCTCTGTCGGTATAAAAATCACTAAAAGAATACTTTAGTCATGAACACTTTTCTAATCAAGAAAAAATCTTAATAAAGCGTATGTTTATTTATAATGTTTTTGCAATATAAATTAAAGCTTAAGCAGTCCTCCTGAATCCCTCAAAGGGGGACTTTCATCACTTTAAACATGTATCTTTTAGCCCCCCTCTGGGGGGATGGGGGGATTTCATGAAATATGCACTAAAATAAAGGAGCCCCATGACTGCAGATCAGGAAATTTTTCTCAAAAAAGCGATGCGTAAAGTCGGTAAGGCCCTCTTCCAGTACGAGCTGATTAGTGAGGGAGACAATATCATCGTCGCCCTCTCGGGGGGTAAAGACTCATATATCATGCTGGAAGTTCTGGCAGACCGGAAAAAGTACCTTCCCATAGACTTTTCCCTCCATGCGGTCCATGTCAATATTGAAGAAGTCCCCTATGAAACCGACCGGCAGACCCTGGAAGATTTCTGTGAGAAAAGAAAGATACCCTTTCATTACCGCTCTGTCTCAATTGAATGGGAAGATGACCCGAAGCTGAACCGCTGCTTTCTCTGCTCATGGAACCGTAGAAAAGAGCTCTTCAAGGCATGCGAAGACCTGAAATGCAACAAGGTTGCCCTGGGGCATCACCGTGATGACATGGTGGAGACCTTTCTCATGAACATGATTTTTCAGGGGTCTCTCTCCACCATGCCTCCGAAGCTTTCGATGTTCGACGGGCAGGTTGAGATCATCAGGCCCCTTGCCCTTCTGGGAGAAGATAAGCTGATAGAGTTTGCCCGCATCATGGAATACCCGACCCAGAAGAAGGAATGCCCCTATGGTGACGATACGAAGCGAAATGCCGTAAAAAACATCATCGAGGAGATGGAAAAGCTGAACAAGCATGCCCGAAACAGCATATTCAAGGCGATGTCTAATCCCCATGCTGAGTATCTTTTTCCAGAGGCGAAGAAAAAGTCTTCTTCTTGAAGACGCGGAACGGCTTCCGCGCTTTCAGGTTTATTGATTTATAACCCATATTGATATTTTATCGTATAAATGACACGAAGAGATTTTCTTCCCGTCCATGATGGGCGCTTATAGGTTCCATCTGTTTTCTCAATAGATTTAAGGGCTGTCCGATCAAGGAGCGCATCACCGGAACTCCTTATAATTTTAACATTTCTAAATCTTCCTGCTCCTGTTATACTACAGGCAATTGCCACATTGCCGATTAAACCGTAATACCTTGAGCCGGAAGGAGCATACTTGTTCTTTTCGATTTCTTCCCTGAGACAGAATAAATATTTTTTAATTAATTCATCATACTTATAAGAAGCGGGTATTCCTTTTCCATTTCCAGTTTTTAAGGGCACCGTTTTTTGAATCCGTTTCAATGGTTTTTTTTTAATTTTAGTTTTTTGAAAAGAAGTGAAATGTACAGGCATTTCAATATACTCTCCGGTCTCTGCAGGAGACACATCAAGATCCATTACTATGAAAAAGAAATGGAAAATAAGTGAAACAGACAGTGCAACCAGAAAGGGTCTCTCTTTCAATTATCGCCTCCTCCCTTTGACGGTTCAGTAGCAATTACAAGATCATGAAAACCTGATTTGCGCGCGATATCCATGACAGAAACAAAAAGACCAAAGGAAATATTTTTATCAGCCTTGAGAACCACGATCTTGTCTTTCAAGTTAGCTCCATGCCGGGTCTCTTGTGAAAATATTTTTTTAAGCCGAGGGAGATTGATGGTCACTTCATTAAAAACTATCGTCCCGTCTTTCCTGATGACGATCTCCCATTTTTTTGCTGAAACCTGCTTTGCGGTTTCTGTTCTGGGCAGTTCAAGGTTGACGCCCCTGGTTGAAATAACAGCAGTAATCACAAAGAAAATAAGAAGGTTAAAAATAATATCTATCAAGGGCATCATATTTATATCATGACCTTCATCAGAATCCGGAATAGATCTGAATTGTATCATTTTTATACCCCTGGATTTTTCAACTTCGAGATAAGCATATCTCCATCCTGTTGCATGAAATGCATGGTATCGCTTATATTTCTTTTATAGTAATGATGTATTAAAATAACCGGAATGGCGATAAGCATACCGGCTGCTGTTGTAATCAAAGACTCCCAGATTCCCCCGGCAAGGATTGAGATATCGGCGGCACTGCCGGCATGTGCGACCCTTGAAAAGACTTTAATCATACCCAGAACTGTTCCAAGAAGCCCCATTAAGGGTAAAACCGAAGCACTTATCGATAAAACACTTAATCTTCTGGAAAGATTAAAAATAATTTTATCCCCTGATATTGACGCGGCATGTTCCATCTCTTTTTCTTCTTTTTCTCTAAAAACAGAAAGGAAGAAATCAGAAAAAGGAGATTTATCACTGCTGATTATATTTTCAGCTTCATCTCTTTTCCCTTCATCGAGAAGGTTGAATGCCCGATCTATTGTTTCCTGATCCAGATATTTCCCCTGAAAAAAAAGAACATAGAATTTTTCAAAAACAATTGTAAAGGCAACAATTGAAGTAATAACAATGGGATACATCATCATTCCGCCCTTTTCTATTAATTCAATCATGATTCTCTCCCATGGCATATATTCATTTCAGTACCTGCTGATGAAAATCAATCCCCCGCTCATCTCTTCACGCCAGGAACATCACTGGTGAAAATTCCTGCTCAAGGTTCTGCCCGATAACGATCAAGAATCTCTCATCATATTGTGCATTCGTATACTCACTTATTTCATATCTGCCGGCAACAAACTGAACAAGAACCGGTGTGTCCCTATCTTCAAAATCTACAACGCCCTTTACCCGGAAGACTTTATCTGACAAATTCTCCAGATCCTGAAAAAACTTTCGTTGATTTACCGGCTTATTTATTTCTATCTTGATACTCGAAAGGGCGTCATGCTGATGAGAATGATGTTCGTGATCATGTCCAGGGCAGATCATGCATTCACTTCCTTCTCTAATATTACTTATTTCTTTTTCCCGTCCCGCACCGTCGCCATAAATAAGCGCTGGATTGATATCACCATGGCTTGTATAAATTACCGGCGCGGCAGGATTTAATTCACGAAGTTTTTTTTCAACAGAAATTAACTGTTTTTCGCTCAGCAGGTCTTTCTTGTTTAGAAGTAGTATATCCGCAGCCTTTACCTGATTTTGTGCGACTTCGTAATCATGGCATGATTCTTCAATATTTAACGCGTCAACAATAGTGGTGACACTATCAAACCGGACCAGTTCACTTAATTCCCCAAGCTCATCAAGAAGATTATAGGGGTTCGCCAGACCTGTTGTCTCTAGAATAATATAATCGGGATGAAATTCTGAAAGAATTCCAGTAATTGCACTTTTTAAATTGCCCACCAGGGTACAGCAGATACACCCTTCATCTATTTCCGTAACAGCAAAATCCTGATCAAGAAGCTTCCCATCCAACCCGACCTCTCCAATCTCATTTTGTATAACAGCGACAAAACGGTTCATGCCGACCTGGTATTCGATAAAATTTTGAAGAAAACTGGTTTTACCCGAACCGAGGAATCCTGTGACCACGATCAGTTCAGGCCGTTCATCAATTCCAAGTATCTTCTTATCAACGGTGTTATAACTGCTGATTTTATCACTCTTCCACCAGAGCTCTTCGGAATACTCAAGCGGAATTTCATTTCCATGGAACCAGTGAACTTGCTTTTCATCGGATATTTCAGGAATTATATCTGTTAAATCTGACCTGCCGACATCGCCGGTACTGTAGGTTATGCTGAGAAATTCTTTTTTTAGATCGTCACATTTTTTTTCCCAGCTGTCTCCTGCTGAAGTGTAAACAATTTCTGAACCCGGTTTGCTGACAAAAGAAAGATGTTTCGGTGTATCTTCTATATTAAAAGTTACTGAGGCAGCAAGAACCTTAAAAAACTCAAAAGCAATCCGGTACGAAGGCAGATCCTGATCACAGCCTCCCGGGTTCACCAGTTCGACCATTTCATTTTCTCCCTGAAGCATTACTCCATCTTGTGCTGTAATCCTCTGTTGAGAGAAGGACTCGAGACCACAATAAAACATATTCTCATTTTTAGTTATTCCGAGATTAATTATGCCGATGTTAAAAAGTTCACATAATTCCGGGTATTCCAGAAACTTCCTGACCTTTCGATAATAATCATTCTGCTGAGTTTGAAAGCCTGCCTGTATCGAAAAGGAATCAACAAGTTCTTCTTCAGGGTCGGGAAAATAGTTTAAAATAAAACGCCCCCTGTCCCATTCTCTATCAGTTCTGGCACTGTCAAAATAGATACCGAAAACACCCTTGAACCCATTAATTTTAGCGCTCCATCCTTCAACATCAAAAGAAGAGTCCTTTACTCCCCTCCAGCCGATAACATATCTCACACCGGGAACAAAATTGGTACGCATAAATAGATTCCTCAAAATAACCTGGAAACCAGTGGCTGGATCAGAGTGAAGAAAATCAGGATTAAGATTTTTTACATTCATTTTATTATCCCGGAAATATCAATTTTAAATAAAATATTTAATTTTTACTTTATAGTTTCTGTCTCCTCTAAACGCCGCGAGGAGACAGAAACAATTTTTCTCTAAAAATTTTTAAGCACCGAATCCAATTGTATCACCATTGCCAAGGTATGCGGTATCTTTCGATCGGTACCTGGCAGACCCTTTAATTACAGGATATCCGGCCTCAATGAATTTTTTAGCACATAAAACTCCCGTACAGTGGTTACAACCAACCTTCTCAAATCCATATTTACCCAGTGAAATTACAAGGTCATCGTATTTCGGATCCCAGTCTTCAAAGGGTGAAATATGAAGTCCTCCGTAAATGCCGTGTAAATTATCATTTTCGTATTTGATTTCACTGTATGCTGTTTCAGCGAATTTAATTATTCCCTGGTGGCAGCATCCGGTTACACTGACCAGTCCCTTATCTTTTACATTAAAATAAAGAGACTGTTCTCCATAAACCCGGCAGATAATTGGAATAGCAAAGACATAACTCGCGAATCCGGGAATTACCTTGTTTAGACCAGGTTTGACATAGGTTACTTTACCTTTGTGTCCGCTGTCTTTAATATACTGCCGTCCTTCTTTATAAAATCCTTCGGGACAGTAAATGGGAATTCGATTGTCGTATTTCATTGTAACAGGAAGACCCCAGTAGTGGTCAAAGTGCTCATGAGAGATAAACAGCGCTTCAATTTCTCTATTCTGAAGCATTTTATCAATGCCCTCTCTCTTGAAACATTCTTCTGTCCATTTATACGACCAACCCGTATCAAGGAGAAACTTTCGTTTTCTACCGCTCATTTCCTCTATTTCAATAAGGGCCGCATAACCACCGGCATTTTTCACACTGACACAGTTCTTTTCAATAACCTTCCATGCTGAGTCAATGTCATGAGGCAGATATTTTTTTATTTTTGCCATCCCTTCCTTGTATGAACCCTTTCCGAGGCCCTTACCGTTGCCAAAGGGAGGCCAGTTATAATCATACTGGTTAACAAGAAGACCACCGGCACCCTTGATATCTCCCATCAGGGTTGCATTGTCGAACCAGCTTGTTTCTGAAATATTAGTTACCTTTATACTTTTACATACACCGATATCTACCTGCTTTCTCACGGTTTTTGCAAAATGCGATTTCCGCCATGGAGAATAGGAGTAGACTCCCATCGCCGCCAGAGTCCCCCCGGCGACACCCATAGCCGCTCCCTTAAGGAAGTCTCTTCTGTTTATATTATTTTTATCAGACATTTGTTGCCTCCTTTAAATTTTATTCAGTTAACCCTTTGGAATAATGCTTATCGCACTATACAAATAGGGAAGCAGCCAGACTGTAATGAAATATAAAGCAACACCGGCTAGCAATCCAGCTCCGAGTCCTGCTCCCAAACTTGGCGTAAGCTTTACATCCGCAATATAAGCCTCTTCTTCTTTCTTGTCCTGTTCAGTTTCTTCTACTGTTTTCGGAACCATTTTCCATGCAGGCCAGTTATCCATAAACCAGTGATGAACAAGCCAGATATTTATTAACCAGATTGTCGGGATCATGGGGAACTGCTGAGGATGAGAAAAACCCTTCTGCGTTCCAAGGAAAAGATGTGATGTCTTATAGTAGAAAACATAAAAAAGTACTCCCGCTACAATTGCAACAGCCGTACGAATCAGAACATTAACGGGCATGCTGAATTTTTTAGGCCAGTTGCCACAGTAAAACTTGATAAAAAGTGCCGGCACCAGTAAAAATATTGCCATCTCACCGACATGCAGCCATCTCCAGTCGGGAGCAAACGCTCTTCTGGTTCCGCGAATTGCCGGTCCCCAGGTTAATTCCTGTGCAAAGTAAAAGAAAAAATGCATTGCAAAGGCGATGGCAATTATACCAAAGAAAGTAGTAAAACGTCGAAGACCATCTCTTTTAATCAGGCAGAAGGGATAACGCTCCCAGATAGTTTCTACAAGCCACACAGAAACAGTACAACACATGATCCAGGAGACGTGAAAGTTTCCTGATACTGTATTAGCAAAATCACCCCAGTAAGGCGGAGCAATTGAAGTAAAGTACTGCCATGGATGATAGAGTATTCCCATGTGAGGGTGCATGGTGATGAAATAAATTATTGTACTGAGAAAGAAGGTTACAATAAAAATACTTATTCCCTTTGCTGGTTGACTCAGCTTTTGCCAGGGAGATCCTTCCATGGCAACAATCCATGAGGGGCTCAACCATGAAGCAATAGCAGCAAACATAAGACATGCCAGGGCCGCATATTCAATGGCAAAAAATTCAGTAATTCCAGGCAATTTTGTCAACTGGTCTGGATTAAAATACGCAAGACCATAGTTACCGAGAATTCCTTCAAAAAATACTTTAATAAGAAGAATAAGGATAACTACTGAAATTGAAGTCAGTAATGCTCCCTTTACAAGGGGATGCTTCTTTTCGATCCATTCCCTTTTAAAAGGCCAGTACTCAAAAAGATAGACCATCCAGATAAGAACAATGAGCCACCAGCGGGTGTACATGTAACCAACATAGGGTGTATACATTCGCATCAGTCCGCGGGGGTCCTGAAAGATCCACCAGGTGGCATAAAAAACAACTAGCGTAAAAAGCAAAGATACTATGGCAGGAATTGGTCCCTTCCACCGTTTTACGAGTTTACGCTCTTCAAGATAGTTTGATCCGTATCGCTCCATCTTGTCCTCCTTCACAATTTTTATTAACACTCAGCAGAAATCCGTTAACAGGATCCCCGAAGATAATGTTCTTACCTACTGTCTGAGTTTTATTTTGTTATGAAGGTGGATTCTTTTTATTTTTAGCCAGGTCTATATTCGTCGTGTTACAGTTTCTTTTTCAACTTCCTTCTCCCCCGATTTCTTTTTCTTTACAAAGAATACCGGAAAAATCGAGATTACTTGACTCGCTGAAAAGTCTGCACATGGTTAAAATAATTTCCTTAACCAGTTGTTTAACATCAGGGATGTCCCGAGCCTGAATTGCATTGAGGGTTTTAACATAGTTTGCAAATACCGTATTGAGAGCCTCTTCAGGAAGACCGGAAAGCATCTTCCATGTATGGTGAGTGTTCGTTTCAAGCTGGCGTACTGTCATGACCAGTACAGCATTGCCTGTTGCCTGGGCGAGGGTTCGGCGAAAAAGCTTATCCTGGGATATAATATCGGAATAATCTCTTCTGATAATGGCCTGGCTCAGACCGACTATAACATTTTCAAGCTTAACAATATCATCTTCACTGATGCGGCTCATTGCCAGTTCTGCCACTTCAGGCTCAATCATATACCGGGCCTCAAGCTGGCTGGTTACAATATCTCTGCTTTCTTTGCCTGCGTTACTCTCCTCACCGGCAGAATCCCCGGGAAGAGACTTCAGGTAACAGCCGCTGCTACGGCGAATTTCTACTATATTCCGCTCCTGGAGCACCTGAAGAGCCTCGCGAACCGTGTTGCGGCTCGTACTGAGAAGCCCTGCCAGTTTTCTTTCTGCGGGAAGACGGTCGCCATTCTTATAATCTTCCATTTCCATATAAGAAAGAACCGCTTCGGTAACGCCTTCTAGTTTAGAATTTATCATTTTGCCCCAACCAATATTAGACAAACAGCACCAATTAAGCACTATTGGGCAAAATATAACCAATACACTACATTATTCAACTATAAAACATAAAAACAGCGCATTAATCTGAAAATAAATTCGTTTGGTTGGACCAATTGATACTATTTACCCCTGATTTGCTTTCCAGGACTCAAGACCCTTGAGAAAATAGGGAAAAAGGGAGTGGTAGGAAGTAACATTTTCACTGCTGAAAACATTCGGCTTTTCAGAACAAAAGATAAGAACGGTCCGCAGCTCATCTTCATCGTAAAAAGGATAGGCATAATAAGACCGAACACCACGGGGAAGGAAGAGGGCCCAGTCAATAGGCTTGATGCTCTTCGCGGTATCTTCTACAATTATCTGGTCGAGATTATACTTGATTATATTTTCTGCAATGGTGCCCTCATAGGGAAAAGGCTCACCTGAAGAGAGATTTTCAAAAGAGGGACCAAAACCATATACATTCACCAGGTTTTTTTCCTGGTGTATATCTGAATAGAGTATTGATTCAGCCAGGCCGGGAACAGGCTGGTAGGTGATCAGCATGGAGAGAATATCTGGCAGATTCCCTTTTGCCCCGATTGCTTCAAGTTCTGCAGAAATTTCCGGAGACTTTATCCGGTACGATTCATCATCTGAAAGAAATTCCTCTTTGACATAACCTTCTCCCTTCTGCTCTGAAATGTCATAGAAGGAAACCCAGAGTAAATTCTCACCTTCAAACATAAGGGGGCGAATCCCCACATCGGCAGAGTACTCAACCTCACCCTTCACCTGGATTATCATCTCACCGCTCCAGCGTTCCTGAAAAATTATATCCTCATAAATAGAATGCTGATACCGGAGAAAGTCCTTTGAAAAAAGATTTTCAAGCTGAAGCGTCTGCATCCCTTCCCGGGTACGATCGAAAAATTCACAGGCAGCGTCATTGGCCGCGCGAACGCTTCGTTTTGCAAAATCACATACCACAACGGGATTATCAAAAAGCTGGATCCGGTCCGCTACCCCTTCACCCCGTTTATCAATATGCCGGATAATATCCACCGTGGCCGACACATCGAGCATATAACCCATATAAAAATTTGAACGATAGGGATCAGGTGAACCGACAAGCTTTATCCAGTGAATCATCGGCCCCTGATGTTTAATCCGCACAATAGTGAGAGTCTGTTTTCGCTCCTTCACAGAATTGATGAAACTCTCAAAAAGATAGTAGTCTTCTTCAACAATAACATCGCGGCTGAATTTAACATTTTGAAGGAAAAGATTGGTATCATCCCCGAGGCCGGGCATCTGGTAGCTGTTCAGATATTCAATCCTGTTATTAGCAAGCTCTATCCGCCAGAAAAGTGCCGGAATTACATTAAGGGCGTCCCTCAATTCTTCGTTGGGCACATGACCCAGATTTGAATACCTGTCGTCCAGTCGGTGCATGATAAAAACTCTCCCAGTCACATATAGCTGCAATATTGACACATTTCATCTTCACTTAAAAAAAACCTTTTTCAAGACATTTATTTTTTTACGGAGACGGGTCTTTAAACCTGAGAAAGCGCTTCCGCGCCTTCATCTTTTACGCTGCACCTTCAGGTGTATCATTCGTTATACCCGCACCCCTCATAGGGGCTCAGAGCCTCATCGCGGTCCAAGTGCTCAACCTCATCATAATGAGGAAAACCGGCACACATTTTGGGGCGAAAAGCGTGAATTGAGCAGCATCCGAGGCCATTTTCATCTTCCGTATAATGTTTACAGCGGTAATGGTAAGGAAGATCTTCTTCAGGATTCTCGAACTTGAATTCCAGCATGGGGAAAATCAGGTAGATTTCTGAAAATTTCGGGTCAATTTTTGGTGTTTTCAGCCAGTATTCGTAGGCGGTCTGAAGCATATCCGGACCTTCAGCAAGGCGCACATCCTGGCAGCAGGTTCCGCAGCGTATACAGTCTCCCATTGGACTTCCTCTTCCTTCCCCTTCCATAGAATAAAAAGATTGCCAAGGAGGGGTATCTTCATTACATTGGTTATTTTCAAATTCAGGACAATACTGAAGCAGTGATGCAATTTATCAATCAATTATTCTCAAAGGGAATCCCGGGAAAACGCCCTCCCCTTTAGAAAAAGCCACTCAGACAGCAAATTTTGCTTTAAAATCTGCTGTTTTTATACATAATACTATACCTGCAGAGCAGCAAAGGGAGAATACCATGAGCAGACCAGACGGCTTTTCTGCTGAAGATCTTTTTACCCAGGACACCGGCAGAACCTACAATGATTTTATTATACTTCCAGGCTATATAGACTTCGCCCCCGATGACGTGGTTCTCGAATCGAAACTGACCAGGAATATCACCCTGAAGTCTCCCCTCGTTTCGAGCCCCATGGATACGGTCACTGAACATGAAATGGCCATCGGACTGGCCCTTATGGGGGGTATCGGCATTATCCATTACAACAACACTCCCGAGCAGCAGGCTGAAGAGATTCGAAAGGTAAAACGGTACGAAAACGGCTTCATTACCAACCCCCTGGTCCTCTCCCCGGACAATACAGTCATCGACATTGACCGGATAAAAGAACGCTACGGGTTTTCCGGCATACCGGTCACTGAAAACGGCAGCCTCGGCTCTAAGATTGTCGGCATCGTCACCAACCGGGACATCGACTTTGAAAACAACCGGAACAAAAAGCTCTCCGAGGTCATGAGTACCGATCTCGTCACCGCCCCCCAGGGGGTCTCACTTTCTGAAGCCAACCAGATACTGAGAGAATCAAAAAAAGGAAAACTTCCCATTGTTGACGGCAAGGGACACCTGGTTGCCCTCATGAGCCGAAACGACCTCCTGAAGAACAGGGACTACCCCCTGGCGTCAAAGGATGCCCAGAAGCAGCTCATGGTCGGAGCGGCGATTTCTACCAAGGATGAAGCGAAAGAACGCCTTGCCCTCCTCGTAGAGGCAGGGGTTGACGTGGTGGTTATCGACAGCGCCCAGGGCAATTCGATCTACCAGGTCGAAATGATACAGTATATAAAAAAGACCTATCCCCATCTTGATATCCTCGGCGGCAACGTCGTTACCGAAGAACAGTGCGAGAACCTGATCAAGGCCGGTGTCGACGGACTCCGTATCGGCATGGGCCCCGGTTCAATCTGCACTACCCAGACCACCATGTCTGTAGGCCGTGCCCAGGGAACCGCGGTCTACCGTACCGCCCGATACTCCCGCACACAGGGCGTACCGGTGATGGCCGACGGAGGCATTGCCACTATCGGGCACATCTCCAAAGCTCTGGCCCTCGGTTCGTCAACCGTCATGATGGGCTCCATGTTTGCCGGAACCCATGAAGCGCCGGGAGAATATTTTTACGAAAACGGCGTACGCCTCAAGCGCTACCGGGGCATGGCATCGGCCGAGGCAATGGAAGCCGGGGGCTCAAAACGGTACTTTGCCGAAGACGCGAAAATCATGGTCGCCCAGGGCGTTTCAGGGGCAGTGGTTGACAAAGGAAGTTTATCTGATTATATCCCCTACCTCGTTCAGGGATTAAAGCATTCTTTCCAGGACATGGGAACCCGGGATATCACAAATCTTCATGAACGACTCTATGACGGTAGCCTCAGGTTTGAATTTCGCTCACCTTCAGCCCAGCATGAAGGCCATGTCCACGACATGTATTCATATAAAGAACCGAAATTCATGTAACAGAAGTCTGGAACCTGCCCGGCAGAATGAGTATATTTAATCAGCCGGGCATACTCGCTTAAGGGAGGATTCGCCATGACACTGAGAGATCTTATTCTAAAAAACAGAAGCTATCGGCGCTTTCATCAGGACCATGTCATTGACCGGATCACCCTCGAAGAACTGGTCGAACTGGCCCGTCTCACCCCCTCTGCCGCCAACAAACAGCCCCTCAGGTATATACTTTCCTGTGAAGGGACAAAAAACCGGGCTATTTTCCCCGCCCTCGGGTGGGCATCATATCTCAAAGAATGGCCGGGTCCCGATGAGGGAGAGCGTCCCTCGGCCTATATTGTTATCTGTACCGATACTTCAATTGATGAAAAGGTCATCTGGGGAGACCACAGCATTGCCGCCATGGCGATTCTTCTCGGGGCAGCTGAGCGGGGCCTCGGGGGATGCATGATCGGCAACATCAAAAAAGAGAATCTTTCTTCCGCCCTTGAAATTCCAGAACGCTACAGCCCACTTCTGGTGGTGGCTCTCGGGAAACCGAAAGAAGAAGTAATTATTGATGAGGTAAAGGAAGAAGAAGGCATCCGGTACTTTCGTGATGAAAAGGGAAATCATCATGTGCCGAAGCGGTCGCTGGATGATATTATTTTGAAGATTTAGAAGGGACTAGTAGCAAGTTGAAAGAATAAATTAATATAAGGAAGAGAAAGGAATATCTTCAATATTCAGAAACTTTCTCTCCACCAACCAGCCCACAGGACAGAATAAATCTCATGGTAACCCCCACCATGATACTATCAGGTTAAAATAATGACGAATCCAGGTGCCACAATTAATCAGTCTTCTGCCATGCAGGGCTTTCTGAGTTTTACTTTTTAATTTTATTCTAACGAGAAAGTAATATAATATCTGCCTTCATCATCTGAATAGTCGCCATCAACTACGATATAAATAATTTTTGACGAGCCGGTCAAATTGGTATAACTCAACTCTTCTAATTCAATTATATCTGAGTAATCATAGCATGTGGGTAAACTTAAAGGTTCATCGACCAGAACAAGAACCATATCAAAATTTGCAGTTTCATGCTCTAAAAGAACGGTTAAGGTGGCATCTTTAGGAACGTCAAAGCTATACATCTGGTCTTTTCCAACTGTACTTGTATTACTCCCCGATGTCCAGTCGTATTCCTCATAGTCGTTGGTATAATAACTGGTATCAGAATAGTATCGACCAGGGCTACTAATAACAGTAGCATCTCCCAGATAGTCACCTGATGTTATTTCACACACAACACCAGTGCAGGTATAGCCCACCTCGGTGGTACAGACAGATGAACATCCATCCCAGTTTTCTGTATTATAATCATCACAGGTTTCACCAATATCCACCTGGCCATTGCCACAAACTCCGGTAATGGTAACTTCACAGGTATCTGAAATTGTGTTATCAATTGTACGTGCGGTAATGGTTGCAGAGCCTGAAGCGACTCCATACACAAGACCGGTTGACGATACAATTGCAACTGATTCATCACTGCTGGACCAGATTACAGTTTGTAAAGCATCTGAAGGCGTTACAGTTGCAGATAACTGGTCTGTATCTCTTACAGGTACAGATGTGCCGCTCTCAGTCAAATTGATACCGGTTGGAGCTACGACTGACGGATCGTTATTATCACCATCACAGCCATAAAACAAAACTGGAAACATTAAAGATATAATTACAATTTTTATTACCTTTTTCATAAAACCACCTGTAAATTGATATTTACATAAAAAGATTAAATTTCTGCAAACTATCATAGATGAAACAATAGCTTAATATAGATATGATTATGTCGACATTGGAATATTGACAAAAAGTTTCGAATATGCAAGACTTTTTTAAATTTATTCATATAACATATAAAGAGGAACTTAATGAACATCGAAAAACTCTATGAAGCTGAAATAAACTTCCTTTCTGTCTACCCCGGGGGATTTTCTGACCCGGCTATGGAAGATATAAAAAAAAAACACAAGCCGGAAAAAATGAAGCAGAAGGCCCAAGAATTTTTTGCCGAAGAGAATTTCAAAAACATAGAAGAGATGACGGTAAACATTGCCAAAATTATTACTACCTCATCCATGGTTTCGGTCTTCGAAAAACCAAAATTCAGAGATTTCACAAAAGCAATAAGCAAAGATGAAAAGAAGATTCTGGTGGCTGCATACTATGACATGATTCATGGAGATCAGGAACGGGGATTTGATTCCCTGGTAGATTTCCTCCGACCATATAAACTTGCCAAATGGACCCTGGTAACAGCAGCCCAGTTTTATTACAGGCCCGAAAAAGAAGTCTTTGTTAAGCCGACAACCTGCAAGGGGGTTATTGAACACTTTGAGCTTGAGGGCCTTATATATAAACCGTTACCGGATTTTGCCTTTTATAAAAAATACAGAACAGCTATAAATAAAATGAAAAGAGAAACCAAGGAGCTGAAGATAAAGGACAATGCTGCCTTTTCAGGATTTTTAATGATGACTCTACCGAAGGGATAAGGAAGAATGGTTATTATGCGAAACCGCTACATAATGGTTCAAGGTTAAAATATTGACAGAAACCATCCGGTACGCAAGGCTTTTAGAAAATTTCAAGTGGAAAGAATAATTATATAATCCTATATGAACCAGAAAATTGACGAACACTATATGTCTCTTGCCATTGAAGAGGCCCTCCTTGCCGCGTCAGAAGATGAGGTACCTGTCGGCGCCCTTATTGTGAAGGAAGATAACATAATAGCAACAGGACGAAACCGCAATCGGCAGAAAAACAACCCCATTCTCCACGCCGAAATCATTGCCATAGAAAAAGCCGCGGCAGTATTCGACAATGAGCGCCTCACAGACTGCACGCTTTATGTCACCAAGGAGCCCTGTGTTATGTGCGCCGGGGCAATAGTTCATGCACGTATAACCCGCGTGGTAATCGGAACCCGTGATTACCGCTATGGGGCCTGCGGTACGATAATCTCGGTATGCGGAAACAGCGTACTCAATCATATTCCTGAAATTGAATTCGGCATTCTCGAAGAAGAAAATATAAAACTTCTGAAAGACTTTTTCAGGGCAAAGCGAAGCTGAAACCGGCTAAAAATCCTCTCTTTTATTCCTGCACTATAACGTAATTGATTAAAAAATTGCACTACCAACCCTTGACGTCGGACTCTTTCCATGGTAAAATAGAGCCTCTTTCAACAGCAGGTATTCAACCGGTAAATTTAAAATATATTATCTAATATACGAACTCAGGCACATACCACACCGGAGGAGAATCATGACTGAACAAAAGAAGGGAATCATGAGTCGTTTTAGTAATTTAAGCATAGGGGGCAAACTGATTGGCCTCTTTACAGTCCTTGCCGCCAGTATCATCCTGGCAATGGCTATTGTCTCATTTTTATCCGGTTCATCATCAATAAATAAAGAGGCGGTAAACAAGCTTGCCGCGGTTGCCGAGCTGAAAACCCAGGCCCTCGAATCATTTCTTGACAGCCGGTACGCTGAAGTCCACGTGATGACCGGGACTGAAATGATGAAAATTGATGCGGTAAATGTTGTCAGGGATATACAAAAGTCACAAATAGCTCCCAACCTGAGCATAAATCAAAAACGAAAAATTCTAAAAAACAATTCAGCCGCTTATCGAAAACTGTTTCAATATGCTGATAAATACTACCAGGCTATTGGCGCCTATGCGGAAATAAAATTTTCAGCAATCTATGATATCCGAAACATTAAAGGTGAAGTGGTCTTCAAGGAAGGTGACCAGATTCTCTCAGTAAATGATTTCGAAGGAAACACGAAAAACCGTACCATGTACAAGGGCGGCCTTGAGTTGATGGAAAATAAAAAAGAAGGGGCTGAATCAAAAAAATTCAATTGCCCCTTTCTCTATACATCTTCTGTCGAGCACTGTGGTGAATTAAAAAAGGCTTCCGTGCACATGTCACATCCCGTCGCTCTTCCCGGTCTCTCTATGAGTCAACAACGAAATAATGCTCCAGTGAATTCTCGATTTTCAATGATAATGATCTTTGACCTTAAGGTTGAAGTGATTAATTCTATATGCAACGAAAAAACCGGTCTCGGGGACAGCGGAGAGACATACCTGGTAGAGAATATCGGCGGCACACTTAAAATGATTTCTGAATCACGCTTCAAAAAAGGCACGACACTTAAAGAAGATATTTCAAGTGTTAAAGAGCTGCAGAAACACTTTAAAAAAGGTGAATTTGATCGAGGAGCAGGTATTTGCCAAAATCACATTTACCCTAATGCAGCGGGAACCAGTGTACTGGGCCACAACCACTTGGTAAAAATAGGAGAACACACTGTTGGTGTCATTACCGAAATAAACGAAGATGAAGTTTTCAATGCCGTCACAAGGCTCATGTACATCATGATTGCCCTTGGTTTAATTCTTCTTATAATAGCAGTAATCGCCGGTGTTTTCTTCTCCCGAAGTATTTCAAAGCCTATTGCCTACGCGGTAGACTTTGCAAGTAAAATTGCCACGGGAGACCTGACGGTTGACATGGATGATCAGTATGCTGCCCGGGGCGATGAAATCGGTCACCTTGCCCAGGCTCTCAAGGCGATGGTCAATGACCTCCGGGATATCATCTCTAATGTAATTCGATCTTCGCAGAACCTGAACCAGGCGGTCCAGGAAATTGCAAGCGGCAACGAGACCCTGTCACAGCGTACTTCTGAACAGGCATCGGCCCTCGAAGAGATAGCCTCAACAATCGAAGAATCAACGGCTACAATAAAACAAAATGCTGAAAATTCACAAAACGCCAGCAGCCTCTCACGGGAATCACTCACCCGTGCGGAAGACGGCGGTAAGATAGTAGACAATTCAGTAGATGCCATTGTCGAGATAAACAGTTCAAGCAAAAAAATAGGAGAGATTATTTCAGTCATCAACGAGATAGCCTTCCAGACAAATCTTCTGGCCCTTAATGCTTCAGTCGAGGCAGCCCGTGCCGGTGAACAGGGACGTGGCTTTGCTGTTGTTGCCGGCGAAGTGCGTAACCTCGCCCAGCGTGCCGGTAATGCTGCAAAAGAAATCGAAGATTTGATAAAAGACTCTATAGAAAAAGTTGAGCTCGGGACTGATCTTTCCAAGCAAAGCGGTGACGCCCTAAGAGAAATTATTGAAAGAATCCATACAGTCAACAATACTATTTCAGAAATTGCCGCCGCCGGAGAGGAACAAAAATCAGGCATTGAGCAGATCAATACTGCGGTGATAGAGATGGATACCATGACCCAGCAAAATGCCTCTCTCGTAGAAGAAACTGCCTCGGCAAGTGAAGAAATGTCAAACCAGGCACAGGAACTTCTCGCCCTGGTTGAGCGGTTTAAGCTCAATGAAAATGATTCATCAAAAACATCCCAGTCGACATCACAGATTCTGATTCATTCAGATCGAGAAAAGGACGTAAAACCTGCGGAAAAAGATTTCTCGGTAAAAAAAGATACTTCCAATGGCGAACTTAAAGACATCATGAACGAAGAGGGATTCGAAGAATTCTAAAACCTCAGTGGAGAAATACATGGCAGAGGACCAGGCTCTCAAAGAGAATAGACACAATGAAGTAGAAATCGTTGAAGAAAACTTCGAAGAATTTGTCACCTTTGTGCTTGGCGACGAACTCTTTGGAGTCAATGTACTCAAGGTTCATGAAATTATCGGGGTAACGGACATCACTCCAGTCCCCAATACAATGAAGTATTTAAAGGGTGTCATTAACATGCGGGGAAACGTTGTCCCTGTTGTAGATTTACGGAGAAAGTTTAATCTTGAAGAAATCCCTTATACTGAGATTACAGTAATTATTATTGTAGAGCTCAAGAACAGATTTATCGGTATGATAGTTGATACGGTATCAGATGTAGTGGACATTAAAGAATCTAACATACACGAAAGCCATGAATTTAACACTGAGATTGAATCTGAATTCATACAGGCCATTGGACAGGTCGAAGACAACCTGATAATCATTCTTGATGTAGACAAAATCCTGGAAATGGACAGCGGAAGAGAAGAGTAAGCTGAATCAGGATTTTTTAAGCAGCCCTAAAAATCCTTTCTTTTTAATATTCAAGGGGCAGGCAACCACATCAGTTCCGCTGAGGACCCGATGCTCTATCTCTGCATTATAACGGCAGAGAACGGAATCAGAGACATGCTCCACATGGAATTCGCAGGCTAAACAATCAGTAATTTTCATAATTATTTCATCAACATGAATTTTTTAATAAGAGAGTACATGGATTCTCCACACACCCTCTTTAAAGATACACTCAATCCATTTAATTATGTCATATAACACCGTAAAGGAAAAAATAAAAAAATTTCAAAAAACCCTTTCAGTCTGTAACTTTAACTCTTCTTGATACCTTATATACATGTAACCTTTTGAACATGATTTTTTTTCATGAGCTCCTCCAGAACAGAAACCGCAGCCCTGCTGCGGTTTCTTTTATTCGGAACAACCCGGGGGTAAAAAGAAGCTTGAAAAATCATGGTATATATCTTTTCTGTCTTGTTATCACAAAGACCCCCTGATAGAATACACAGAAATATGAACATTTACAAAGCTACCAGAGCAAATATTGGATTTGCCGCTGACATTATCCGTGAAGGGGGCATTGTCTCTTTTCCAACGGAAACCGTATATGGTCTCGGCGCGGATATTTTTAATCCCGAGGCGGTGGTAAAGATTTTCGCCGCAAAGGAGCGTCCCTTCTTCGATCCTCTTATTGCTCATATTGCAGAACCAGAAGGGCTTCATGACCTGACCGAGCTCCACCCGGCAATGGTCTCCAGACTGGCTGAAAAATTCTGGCCCGGCCCCCTCACCATGGTGCTCCCCAAAAAAAGCAGCGTTCCTGATATCGCAACCTCAGGCCTCCCGACTGTGGCGGTCCGTATGCCTGATCATCCGGTAGCAAGAGAACTTATCAGGGTAAGCGGTACAGCCATTGCCGCCCCGAGCGCCAACCCCTTCGGGTATCTTTCACCGACAAGCGCAGAGCATGTAGAGCGTTACCTGGGAGACCGGATCCCCATGATAATCGACGGAGGAACCTGTACCGTCGGCGTTGAATCTACGATTATAAAGGTAGAGGAAGGAAGAACAATTCTCCTGCGGCCCGGGGGCATTGCCATTGAAGACATTGAAACAGTAACAGGCCCCCTTGTACATGAAACAAATGATACAAATAACCCTGAAGCCCCGGGGCAGCTTCCCTGGCACTATTCCCCGGAAAAGAGGCTTCAAATTGTTCCCGACATTAATGATCTGACCACCATTGAAAATGATGCGGCTTTTCTGCTTTACAAAAAAAAATCCCCCGCTATACTCAGGAACGTACCGGAAGCTCATATCGCCCTTCTCTCAGAAAGCGGTGACCTTGCAGAAGCGGCTGCAAATATTTTTGCAAAGCTCCACTATCTTGACCGGCTGCCGGTAAAAACCATATACGCCGAAGCGGTTCCCGAAGAAGGCCTCGGGAGGGCAATAATGGACCGTCTGCTGAAGGCATCAAAAAAGTACCAGTCAGGAGAATAATTACATGAAGACATCAGACATATTTAAAGAAGGTGCAAAAAAAACAGGATCTTTTGCCAGCGGGTTCTTTGCAAATTTTTCTTCCCTCGGCCTTCTTTCAAAGCATAAGGGGCTCATTGTCTATTTCATTATTCCTTTTCTGATAAATATTTTTCTCTTAACGGGTCTTCTCTATTTTTCCTACACCTTTATAAAACCATGGATCTACGGCTTTATCGATGGAAGCAGCTGGCTCTACGAAGTCCTTCGCTGGGTCCTGGCACCGCTCCTTTTCATGGCCCTGGCCATTATTACCGTTCTCCTGTATTCTATCACCGGTAATATTATCACTGCCCCTTTCAATGACTTCCTTTCATACAGCATTGAAGTAAAGGAAGCCAACCTGACTTTTGATGAGCCTTTTTCCATGAAGGTGCTGATTGCCGATATAGTTAGAATTACCCTCAATATTATGAAAATGCTTGTTATACTGATTGCAATTAACCTGTTTCTTCTGGTATTGAATTTTATTCCCGTTATCGGAAGTATCCTGTATTCTGTTCTCAGTTTTATGACCAGCACCTTCTTTTTCGGATTTCAGTTCTTTGACTTCCCACTTGAACGAAGAAGATTTGATTTTAAACAAAAACTGAAAATAGCATGGCGCTACAAGTTTATAACCATGGGTCTCGGTACCGGTTTCATGGTAGTGACCTTTATTCCGATTCTCGGATTTCTGGGCCTCAATATGTCTACCATGGGAGCCACGGTTCTCTTTCTGGAACATATCAGGCCTACCCTGAAACTGACTGCAAATGAGCAGGCCCTGCTGCCGGGAGAAAGCAGACTCTCCTGACGTCCGCGTATAATTATGTTGACGCCAGATTCCGATGCAGTAGCTTCGCAGTCTAAAAACTTTAAGAGGAATCGCTAATTATTCCTTATACTTTTTCAGTAAGAATAAACTCAGAAGAGAGAGTGAAGGGCCCCCTCCACTCTCTCTAAGGAATAGTATAGTCGTGACAGAAAAAGGATTGTTTATTGTCATTGAAGGTATCGATGGTTCGGGAAAATCAACCCAGGCATCACTTCTTCACCAGCACCTGGTCAGTTCAGGCCGGGATGCACTCCTCATGGCTGAACCGTCGACGGGAGCATATGGAAAAAAAATCCGTGAGATTCTCGGTGGAGACCGGGTGCCTCCCGCAGAAGAACAGCTCGAACTCTTTCTCCTCGACCGTGCAGATGACGCTGAAAAAAACATTATCCCGGCACTCCAGGAAGGAAAAATCATGGTCCTGGACCGGTATTACTTTTCCAATGCCGCCTACCAGGGAGCGATGGGACTCGACCCGCAGTTTATACTCGAGGAAAACAGAAAGCGTAACTTCCCTCTCCCCCACCGCGTTTATTTTATAGATATACCGGTCGAAACAGCCCTTGACAGAATCGGCCGGCGAAACAGTGACAACAGCCGGGATATTTTTGAAAAGGAAGAATTTCTTCAAAAAGTCCGCAGCATATATCTCTCCATGGAACCAGAGGGCCTGATTATAATCGACGGGAATGATACCGCCGACGCAGTCAGCAGCCGAATTACAGCAGACCTGAAGGCAGCATATCCCGAACTGACTATTTGATCTCAGCAAGAGGAACAGTATGAACAAAATATTCTTTCCCCCTTTTTCCAGAATACAAACAGTTTTCTTTTCAGTACTCTTTTTATTTATTTTTGCTGCTGCCGCGTCAGGAAGCCCCTTCGACATTTACCCCGACCTGCATTCAGGAAGCTATTCCCGGGGGCCATTTTCATCCCTTCAGAATCCCGTATTTTCAGCAGTAGATGGAGATGCACGATTTGCCTACCGCTTCATGATCAATGATGACGAGAAAGGAGGCGCCCACCTGCTGATGCTGAGACTCCTCGGCGTTTCCTTCACCTACGGTTACTTTGATACTATGTACAACAAGGACCTGAAAACCACCGAGTCAGCTAACAGCAGTTATTTCAATATAAACAAGGGCTTTTTTATTTATGATATTATCGGTTTCGGTATCGGCTATTCAATGGCAGAGGGAGGCAGTGCCGTCTACGATAATTACCAGGGGTGGTCTTTCGGTTTTCTCCTTCGGCCCTTCTGGTTCATGTCCCTCGGTATTTCCATCACTGATGTGGGGGGCAAGATCGGGGGATCGTCAATACCCCGCAGGGAAACTTATTCCCTCTCCCTGCGCCCCTATACCCATCATGTAACCCTTTCATTTGACGCTGTCAGAGAAGGAAGTGAAGGCGTCAAAAAAATGGACTATTATATTGGAACAGAAGTTATCCTTCCAAAGGAAATTTCTCTCTATTTGAGAACCGACATCAACTGGAACATGCGCTTCGGCATCTCCATGCCCCTTCACTTTACGTCTCCCCGAAGCAGCACGGTGATGCTTGACTATTACCGGACCGTATCATCGGGCAGGGAGCTCAACAGTCTTGGCTTCTCCATTCCCCTGAAAGAACTCCCGAAGGCGGTCACCTTCCCTATGGGACAAACATATCTGGTCATCAACCTAAACCGAAAGATTCTTGAGCAGGAACAGGGGGGCTTTTTATCAAAGCGGAAAATTACTTTTACTGAAATTATTCAAGGCCTCAGACAGGCCCGAAAAGATAGAAACATCGATGGTATTGTTCTCCGCATTGAAAAAGCAGGGCTCGGCTTTGCCCAGGCCCAGGAGATACGTGACGAACTGGCGCTCTTTAAAAAAACCGGCAGACCCGTCTATGCTATCATGAAAGACGCGGGAAACCGGGAATACTACCTTGCCGCCATTGCCGACCGTATCTACTTCACCCCGAACAGCACCTTTAACCTGACTGCCCTGAGCGCCAAAGTCTATTTTCTCAAAGACCTCCTCGATAAAGTCGGCATAGAGATGGAAGAAGTCCGCCACGGAAAATACAAATCGGCAAATGAAACCTTCACCAGGAGCCACCTCTCCCCGGAAGCGAAAGAAAATCTTGAGAGTCTCTTGAATGATATCAACAACCAGTACCTTGCCGACATTAAAAAAAATCGTTCCCTGTCAGATAAAACTATTGCCGCACTTTTCAACGAAGGAATCATCACCCCCGAAGAGGCCCGCACACGGGGCTTCATTGACCGGGTCATGTATGACAAAGAAGCCTTTGAAGATATCTCAAAATCTGCAGTACCGGTTAACTTCACCAGCTATATCCAGAAAAAGGACAAACACCACCGATGGGGCTTCCGCCCCGCCATAGCGGTTGTTCATGTAACGGGAACCATTATACGGGGCAAATCTTCAAGCGGCTCCTTTGCCACCACCACGGGAGACCGGAGCTATAAAAAGCATCTTGCTGATGCTTTCGGAAATCCCGCAGTCAGAGCGGTCATCGTACGTGTTGATTCAGGGGGAGGCTCTGCCTCGGCATCGGACTACATGCTGAAATATCTCATGGACCTGAAAAAAGAAACCGGTAAACCGGTTATCTTCAGCTTCGGAAACATTGCCGCCTCAGGGGGATATTTTATCGCCTCTACCGGCGATCCGGTCCTGACAAGCCGCGGAACCATTACCGGATCGATTGGCGTCATTTCGGGCAAGCTGAACCTTGAGAAACTATACAAGAAACTCGGGATCAACCGTGATGTTATAAAGCTGAGCGAGTTTGCTGATATCTTTGACGAATCACGAAGCCTGACTGTCCGGGAACGGGAAGTTCTTCAGAAAGGAACAGACTTTATCTATGATCTTTTTACCGGTGTTGTGATGAAGTCGAGAAAACTGACAAAAAAAGAAATGGCAGAACGTGCAGAGGGAAGAGTCTTTACCGGCTCCCAGGCGATAAAACAAAAGCTCGCCGATAAAATCGGGGGAATATCCGCGGCCATTGAACTTGCCCGTACAATGGCGGGGATCAAGTCACCACACCGCATTCTGCTCTATCCCTCGGGAGAATTTTCTTTTAAAAAAAATATGGAAGGCGATGACATCCGGGCAATGAGGGGCCTTTTCAAAACATTTTTCAGACACATCGACCCGGCGGCCCTCTCCGGTGAAAGATTAATCTATAAACTTCCTTACAGGATTGAAATAGAATAGCATGAACGGCCCTCCGTTGGACAACAGCGTTTTTTCTATTGAAGAAAAAATGAATTTTCTGGGGAAAAACCGCGTTCCCTTTCTCTTTGTTATCAGCTATGACAAGAAAAAAGGCACCGTTCTTCCTCTCTCAAAAATTCCCCCTGATATTTTATATGATGTTAACGGCATAAGAAACTTTAAAGAAAAGAAAAAAGTGACGGGGGGAAGTGTCGGTTCCCGAAACCCGGTCCCCTTTCATATATACCGGACCGCCTTTGACAGCATAATCGATGAAATCGTACAGGGTAACAGCTACGTGGCCAACTTGACCTTTCCTACTGAAATTCATCCTGACATTTCCCTTGAAAATATTTTCATGAAGGCCAGAGCTCCCTTCAGACTTCTCTACCAGGACCGCTTTGTCACCTTCAGCCCTGAACGTTTTGTCTCCATCTCGGGCACCCGGATCAATACCTTCCCGATGAAGGGAACAATAGACGCATCACTCTCCGGGGCGGAAAAAAAAATTATCAATGACGAAAAGGAGATGGCGGAGCATGTAATGATCGTAGACCTTCTCCGTAATGATCTTTCCATGGTGGCCAGAAATGTGCAGGTTGACCGGTTCAGGTATACCGATAAAATAATTACCAGCGGGGGCCCCCTCCTTCAGATCAGTTCAGAAATATCGGGTTCCCTTGATACAAACTGGCATCAGAGCATCGGGACTCTCATGATGACTCTCCTCCCCGCCGGTTCGATAACAGGAGCCCCGAAAAAAAGTACTGTCGAAATACTTCAGAGAGTTGAACAGGACAACCGGGGATTCTACACCGGGGTCTTCGGTGTTTTTACCGGCACGGGACTTGACAGCGCCGTCATGATTCGTTTTATCGAAAAAGAAAAAGAGACAGCCCGCTTCAAAAGCGGCGGGGGCATCACCATTGACAGCAATCCGGAAGATGAATACCGGGAACTCTTACAGAAGGTCTATCTTCCTTTTTAACAGGGATACTGTTTATGGAAAAAGAAAACAGACCGATTCTCATAGAGACTCTTTGTATTGACCATGGAGAGATTCAAAATATTGACTTCCACAATGACCGAATGAACCGGGCGCGCCGTGACCTTTACTTCCTTTACGATTCAATAGACCTGAGGGAGATAATTGTTCTGGTCCCGAAAGGAACCCACCGGTGCCGGGTTATCTACAATGACCATGTGCATCGGATTCATTACCTTCCCCCCGTGAAAAAAATCAGAAAAAGCTTTCGCTTCGTCAGTGCTGATATTGATTACCGTTACAAGTACCTCGACCGGAGAAACATAGAGAAACTTCTCAAAGTAAAAGGCGGCTCTGATGACATCCTGATTGTCCGGAATGGACTATTGACTGACGCGTCGAGTTCAAACATAGCTTTTTTCTATAATAATCAATGGATAACACCGGCGGCCCCCCTTCTCGAAGGAACGACCCGACAGCGGTACCTGAAGGCAGGAAAACTCAGAGTCGCGGATATTACTCCCGGGAAGGCAGAAAAGTGCGAAAAAATGGCACTCATGAATGCAATGATAGATTTTGAAGTAATCGAAAATCCCCTTTTCTCAAGGTAGAACGTTCAGAAAAGAAACAGGATATTTGTATTGACAAAACCGATTCATCCATCCTATTATTAGAGATATTATAAATTTTAAGAATACGGGTAATCCAATGAAGGTACTTATCGTCAATAATACGCAGTCTGCCTTTAAGGCCATCAACCACTCAATCAATGATCCAAAAATCAAATACTTTGTCTCAGAGAAAGAGTCAAATGTTATCGACGACATTAAGATTGAAAAACCACAGGTAGTACTCATCAACTGGACCGGCCGGGACCTGAATGCCGTTGAGCTGTGCAAAAAAATACGCCGACTGAAACTCTCAACCTACGTATATATTATCGTTATTTCAGCCCGGGAAAAAGAGAGCGAAATGGACCGCATCATAGCAGCCGGGGCTGACGATTTCATCTTTAAGCCCTTCGGTAAGGGAGAACTATCTCTCCGTGTCGCCGTTGCCCGTAAGTCTATTAAACGTGAAGAAGCTTTGCTGAAATCGAAAAAAAAGCTCATGAAACTCGCAAAGGAAGACCCGGTTACCGGTCTCTTAAACCGGCGGTCACTCCTCGATGAAGCCCTCAATGAGATGAGACGCGCCTCCCGTGAAGAAAAATACACATCTGCCCTGTTTCTCGATATAATCAATCTCAATGCTGTCATTGAAAATGACGGGCTGGTCAAGGGTAATGCTATTCTCCTTGAATTCAGTAAATACCTGAAGCGGGTCTGCCGTGGCTACGACAAGCTGGGGCGTTACAGCATTTCACAATTTTTAATATTTTTACCCGATGCAGAAGTAAAGCAGGCTCAAAAACTGGGGCGCCGGATTATTGAAGGCCTTCAGGAAGGAGTCACAGTCGGCGGGATAAAGACAGAAATTGACTGTGTGATGGGGATATCTCAAATGGCACCGGAAGATATTGCCAAACATACAGTCATTGATGATATGCTCGTCAATGATGTACTTCTTGATTCTCTGATAAAGCGGGCTGAAAATGCCATGGTTTCCGCCAAAGAAAGCAATAAGGCAATCGCTATCTACAGCTGATTTATTCAGGAAGTTTAATCTTTTTGCCCAGGAAGCGGGGCTGTTTTCCCGTCAGGTAAAGATCAAGAAAGGCCTTTACCCGGGCAAAAATTTCCCTGGTCCTGGTACTGAATGACGCCGGGGGAGCAACTCCCCGGGCATTAAAACCGATTGCCTCTATTTTAAAATGACGGGCGATAAAAACAGCACGCTCGTTATGAAATTTCTGGGATATTACCGTAAATGACTGCTGTTCAAAAATCCGTTTACATCGAACCACTGAATCGAGGGTTCTAAAACCCGCATAATCAAGGTATATTGCCGATGAAGGTATCCCCTTTTCAAGAAGGAACTTCTTCATCTTTTCAGGCTCATTATAATTTTTCTGCCGATTGTCACCACTGGCAATTATATATTTTATTTTTCCCGACCGGTAGAGTAAGGCTGCCGCTTCCATCCGGTATATAAAATAAGGATTCAGTTCTCCCTTTTTAATATACTTGCTTGTTCCGAGAAGAAGGCCCGCCTTTCGAAATGGCACATTTTCAATTCTACTGTAAAGAAAACCCTTTGCCGTACCGGTAATAATAAGATCAGATACCGCCAGGCCTGCGGAAAATATTAAAAGAGGTAATAAAAGAAAAAATACAATGCGTAAAAAATATCTGCGTTTCATGTTCTGTTTCTATAAATTATGATAAAGAACCCCTGGCAGGGGAACCATACATTCTCCTTAAGTTAATATAGAACAGATAATGATTCAGGTTGGCTGAGTCAAGGTTTTTGTGTATATTACGGGTGGATTTTTATCTGCGACCGGCTCTTTTAAGAGGCAAAGCCGGTCACACGATAGAGTGTCAACCGATTGCAGGTTTTCCCCGTTCTCCAGTTCTAATTCGTACACAATCTTCAAGACCCATGACAAATATCTTCCCGTCTCCGATATTACCTTCATAGGCGCCCTTTGTTATCGCCTCAATAGTCGGTTCAAGGTATTCTTCATTAACGGCCACTTCTATTTTAATTTTTCTTAAGAGGTTATCAACTTCCTTTACCCCCCGATAAATCTCAGTCACACCTTTCTGCCTGCCGCAGCCAACAGCATCAACAACTGTCATAAGATGAACTCCAGCCTTTTCCAGTTCAGCCTTGACATCTTCAAGTTTATGGGGTCGAATTACTGCTATTACATATTTCATAGTTTACTCCTTCTGTTCATATTTAATCGATAAGGGTATAACCTGTTTCCTGATGCTGAGTCAGGTCGAGACCGATGTTTTCTTCGCGTTTTTCAACTCGGAGTCCAACTACCTTATCAACAAATTTAAAAATAACATATGTTCCAATGGCAGAAAATACAATTGCTACTACTACCGAAAGAAACTGAACCCAGAGCTGCTTCGGATTGCCATACAACAGACCGTCAGCACCGCCAATTGACTTAGTAGCAAAAATACCTGTTGCCAGGGCTCCAAAGATACCAGCCATTCCATGGACACCAAAAACATCAAGGGAATCATCGTAACCGAATTTTTCTTTTACATAGGTCACAAAAACAAATCCTAGCAGACTGCCGCCTGCGCCGATGACAATTGAAGCCATAGGTGTAACAAAGCCTGCAGCCGGTGTAATGGCAACCAGTCCCGCGACAACACCGGTTATCACTCCAAGGAGTGTCGGCTTTTTATTAATCATCCAGTCAAGTATCATCCATGTACTTGCTGCTGCCGCTGCTGCCGTATTAGTATTAAGAAATGCAGAAATTGTCTGATTTCCGACACCAAGGGCGCTGCCGGCGTTAAATCCGAACCAGCCAAACCAGAGAAAACCTGCTCCCAGTACAGAGAAAGGGAGATTATGAGGAGAACTTCCCATACCTCCGCCACATCGTTTACCAAGCATCAGGGCAAAGACAAGTGCTGAAACACCTGCTGTAATATGAATTACCGTGCCGCCGGCAAAATCAAGAGCTCCGAGGTCAGCAAGCCATCCGCCGCTTCCCCATACCCAGTGAGCCATGGGATCGTAAATCAGTGTTGACCAGAGAAGAGTGAAAAGAATAAAACCAGAAAATTTAATCCGCTCAACAAAGGCCCCAACGATCAATGCAGGGGTAATAACGGCAAACATCATTTGAAACATCATAAAAAGCTGATGAGGAATAGTCTGTCCTTCAAGGGGTTTCATAGTTACATTAGCAAGGCCGACAAAGTCAAGCCCTCCTATAACACCTCCAATATCAGGACCAAAGGCAAGACTATAACCAAAGAGTACCCACTGCAGGGAAATAATTGAAAGTATTATCATTGATTGCATGAGAACAGAAAGGACATTCTTTTTTCGAACCAGTCCCCCGTAAAAAAATGCAAGGGTAGGTGTCATCAACATGACGAGAGCTGTTGCAATCAGCATCCAGACCGTATCTGTATAATTAACCATGTGCAGCCTCCAAAAATCTTTTATTAGAATTAAAGCTAGTGGCTGAAAAATATTTCGTCAAGACGGCAATTCAAATACTCCGGTTATTTGAATCATATTTAACAAGAGTGTAACAAAGTATTTTTTTTAAAACAAATCTGTAACACCGCCGTAACATTTCACATAACGTCTCAAAATATTCATTACATTCATGTTAAATATCTGATTTCATGATTACACTTACTCTCAATAAAAACAGTGATGGTTTTCATGTGCTTGACAGCAATAATTAACTATTTTATGAATATGAAAGAAAAAAAAGCAAAGAAAGGGAGAAAGAAATGGCAGGCGGCTATGAGAAAAATCAGGACAGAAAAGCAGCACTCGCTTCTTTAGGGAAAGGTCTTGCCAGACGATCAGGCTCAAAGTGTGAACTCTGTTCAGCATCAAAGGTATCACTTTTCACTGTTGAAGTCCCTCCTGAGATCCCGGTACCTGATATCGATACATGTGTTTTTATCTGTGAAACCTGCCGTAACGGCCTCAGCAATCTGAAAAGCATAGAAGCTGACCACTGGCGATGCCTCAACGACTCTGCATGGAGCGATGTGCCGGCAGTTAAAGTTACTGCCGTGCGAATCCTGCGCCGCCTTACAGAAGACCACCGATGGGCTGCCGATATACTTGAGGACCTCTACCTTGAACCGGAAGAAGAAGAGTGGGCAAATAAGGCTTAATCAGCTTTCATTGCCCCGTTTTTTTACAAGAAATTCAGTAATGAGAAATGCCATCTCAAGGCTCTGGGAGTAGTTGAGCCGGGGGTCACAGTAGCTCTGGTAATTTTCCTGAAGATCTTCTCCCGTCAGTTCACCGGCTCCGCCGATACATTCAGTAACATTATCGCCGGTTAATTCGAAATGCACACCCCCGAGAATAGTTCCTTCGGCAGTATGAATTTCATCAGCGAGACGAAGTTCTTTCATGATCTCGGTGAAGTCCCTGGTCTTCTGTTCACCCGATTTAATGATGTTACCGTGCATCGGATCACAGCTCCAGGTAACAGGAATACCTTCTGCATCAACAGCCCTGAGAAGGGGGGGCAAAGCATTTTCAATATCTTCACTGCCCATACGGGTTATCAGGGTTATACGCCCTTCCTCTCCATGGGGATTAAGTGTATCAATAAGACGATTCAACTCATCAGGGGCAACAGTGGGGCCGACCTTAATACCGATGGGATTAGCGAGTCCCTTGAAATATTCAACATGGGCACCCTCAAGAGCCCTGGTCCGTTCACCAATCCAGAGAAAGTGTGCCCCCAGGTTATAGAACCTGCCGGTTCCCTGATCATGTCGGGTCAGGGCTTCTTCGTAACCGAGGAGAAGCCCCTCGTGGGAAATAAAAAAATCAACAGAGCCGAGGGATTCACCGCGCACACCTCCGAAGGATTCCATAAAATTTATCGCGTCCAGGATTCCACCGGTCATCTCATGGTACCGGGCCCACTGGGGAGTTCCCCTGAAGCCTTCGAGGTCCCAGTGATGGGGATGGTGAAGATCCGCAAAACCCCCCTTTATCATGGCCCGTATATAGTTAAGTGTTGCCACAGAATGATAATAGGCCTGCAAAAGTCGGTCAGGATCCGGCTCGCGGAGTTGAGCTGAGGGCTCAAAGGCATTAACACTGTCTCCCCGATAGGCGGCGAATTGATTTCCGTCTACTTCTTCAAAGTCACTTGAACGGGGTTTGGCGTACTGCCCGGCAATCCTGCCAAGGCGGACTACAGGGCGCCGGGCCCCATAGGTTAAAATCACGCTCATCTGCAGGAGAATTTTTATCTTGTCGGCAATAGCAGTCTGGTTGCAGTCAATAAACCGCTCAGCGCAGTCTCCGCCCTGAAGGATAAAAGATTTACCCTTACCCGCATCGGCTATCTGCTTTTTAAGATTTTCAACTTCACCGGGAGATACCAGGGGGGGATAACCGGCAATATGCCGCAATACCGATTCAAGCCTCTCGGCATCCCGATATTGCGGCTGCTGCATTGCAGCATATTTTCGCCAGCTGTCTGGTTTCCAGGTCATGGGGAAATCGACCTGTTACTTTTTTCCTTTTTTAGCGCTGCTCTTCTTTTTGGCCGCCTTTTTCTTAATTACGGTTTTTTTAGAAGCAGTCTTTTTTACACTCTTTTTAACGGTCTTCTTTTTCACTGCCTTTTTCTTTACAGCTTTTTTAGCCGGTGCTTTTTTCTTTGCAGCTTTCTTTGCTGTTGTTTTTTTCTTTGACTTTGATTTAGTCGCAGCGGCTTTCTTCTTTTTTGCTCCACCCACATGGGCAAGAATCCATCCGGTTACAACATCAAGAACCTTTTTCTTTTCCGCTTCGACTTCATTCATGGTTTCATGAATCAGGCCCTGGAAGACATGAAGTTCCTTGTCCCGGGAAGAAGCCTTCTCGTATACAATTTTACTTCCTTCAGGTGATACGATGGGATCATCGCTTCCATGAAAAATCAGGAGAGGCATGGTAAGCTCCATTGCCCGATTAAGACATTCTTCTTCAGCTGCCATAAACTCTGCACCAAAACGGGCTGAAACACGATCATGGACCAGGGGATCATTTTCATAGGCATCGACTACATCCCGGTCACTTGAAAGGCCTGCCGAATCGAGTCCATTTGAAAAAAGAAGCTTTGGTGCAATCTTAGAAAACATTTTTGAAGCCACAACAAGGGCCGTTGGTATTGGTGTTGTGGGAACAAGGCCTGCGGATGAAAGAATCAAGGCATCAAGGTCAGAGCCGAACTGGAGAGCGTAACGGCATGCAATAACACCGCCTAGACTGTGGCCCAGCATAACAAAGGGCATATCTCCATTCCATCCCTTTACCATGTTTACAAAGTGCTTCAGGTCATTGACATAGTCAGAAAAAGAGTCGATGTGCCCTTTTTTTCCCTTTGACATTCCATGCCCGCGGTGATCAAGGGCATAAATTGAAATATTTTTTTCACTCAGGGCTTTAATTATGTTGCCATATCTTCCCGAATGCTCACCAAGACCGTGAACAAGTACCAGGGAAGCTTTCGGATTTTCTACCGTCCACTTTTGAAAAAATATTTCATTGGCGCCGGAACCGATGAAGGTTCCCTTTTCATGTTTGTACGAATCCATAAACTACTCCTCTACCTATACGTTTTATATATACTCATGGCAGGATCAATAAAACCATCCTGTCTGATCCCGGGAAAGAAATCCCGGAAGATGCTACTGGAAAAAATCTATATTTCACTCAATACTACAGAGCGTTGATACCATGTCCATTAAAAAACTGTTACCGGCAGGGGACCTTGGGAATAAGGGATACTTTTTTTCCGTGAAATTTTACCGGAAACCGGTCTTTCCCCCCTGATGCGAGATGCCGATACCGCCGGGCTAAATAAGACTGGGGGTAAAAGTGAACCAGGGAATCGAGATAGTAGCGGGCCTGGTAATGAAGTCCCAGACGCCGAAAGCCCCGGTACAGGTCATAGTAGAGGCGCTCTGCCCCGGGACCGGTCTGCTCCATGGAATGGGCCGCGTAGAGCATCAATACTCCCTGCCGTACATTTCTCCCTGAATGTATAAGGTATCGTCCCCGTCGAACAAGCCGCGAATAATCGCCCTTTTCAATTTTTACGGTAAAACCGGTATACATGACCATGCTGCTGTTGCCGCACCGGTTGCTGAATTGAAATCGGAGCCGGTGCCCCCCGGGGAAAAGCTTTTTCCCATAAAGAACCCGGTACTCCCCGGGACTGCAGCGCCGGGTCGGTACCGGAACACCATCAAGAGTAACTTTTAGACTTCTTCCCGCAGGATTGGGATCGGGACAGTCGCTTTTGAGACGGATAAAAATATCAGGATTGTCAACCGTTACCATGTTCTGAAGATAGGATGAATTATCGAGAGTGCCCTCAATCTCAACCACCGCTACCGGCACGCCGTGCCTGAAATACCGGGAAAGGGCTTTAAAGTATGCTTCGGCTTCACGGATATTATACTGAAGATCAGCGAGGCGCCGGGCATGCCGCTCGTCACTGAAAAAGCCCCCTTCACCAATAACCCCGGGACAGACTTCCCTGGTGCGCCTCAGGATTCGGGTGCCTGTCTCCCGAAAAACCGAAAAGTCTGAGATGACCTGGCCCTTCCCGTCCATGATGCGTTCCAGTTCACCCTGGAGTACGCGGGCGAAATCATAGCTTGCAGGTCTCAGGTGGCGGTTGCCCCAGATAAGAACCGATGGATAGTTGACCGTGTCACGGCGCCGGGGAGACCCGTTGTGATGGATGCTCACGAGAAAATCAGGCGACGCCTTTTTGACCATGGCAATGCGGGTATCAAGATCAACATCTTTTCGTGAAGTACGGCTCATGGAAACCTCAGCGCCCGCCCGGGTCAGCATGTCCCGCAGGATGAGGGCCACCCGCAGGTTTACCGCTTCTTCCGTCACGCCATGGGGCCCTTCACGAAACCGGTCAGGCTGAGCATTAATGCCGTGGCCCGGATCGAGAAATATTTTTCTCTTTGCAAGCCAGGAATGTTTTTCACAGTCGATGGCGCCGCTGTAATCGGGATAGTCATTGAACCATAACCTTCCTTCATCACAGGAACAAATCAGCCCCAGAAGGATTAAAATTATAATGCTACAGTACCTGTATCGGTCCATGGGCTCTTCCTTCAATAAATTGACGAACATAGGGATTATCTGACTGCTGGACATCTTCGGGAGTCCCGGTAAAAATTATTTTTCCCTCATAAAGCATCGCGACGCGATCAGCAATACGGTAAGCTGATTTCATGTCATGGGTAACAACCAGGGAGGTGATGCGGTGCTTGTCACGCATCTTTAAGATCAGGCGGTCGACAGCCCCGCCGGTAATGGGATCGACCCCGGTGGTTGGTTCGTCGTAGAGCATAATCTCAGGCCTGATGGCAATGGCCCGGGCAAGGCCGACACGCTTCTGCATTCCCCCGGAAAGCTCAGAGGGCTTTTTTTTCTCAATATTGCGAAGCCCCACCTCTTCGAGGAGCTCCGGGACCTGCCGGGCAATCTCTTCTTCGGGAATATCCTTACGGCGCATCCCGAAGGCGATATTATCATAGATATTCATGGAATCAAAAAGAGCCGCTCCCTGGAAAAGGATGCAGTATTTTTCCTGAATTCGAATTCGTTCTTCCTCACCGGCCTCGGTATAGTTTATGCCGTCGACAAAAATATCACCCTGGTCAGGCTGAAGAATGCCCACCAGGTGTTTCATCACCACGGACTTTCCCGTACCGGATTTACCGATAATGCAGAGAACTTCCCCCTCATAAACCTCAAGGTCGAGGCCCTTGAGAATCACCTTCGGCCCAAAGGCCTTGTGAAGATTGCGGATTTCTAATTTCTTTTTTTGTTCCATATATTCAGTGCTGCTCCACAGGCAGTTTCTTTCTAATCTATCTGCTGCCTGAAGAGATAATTAGTGACAGAAAAGGGTGTTTTAGTCAAGTATTTTGAGGGAAGAGATGGTGAAAGTTACACGTATCGATGGATCGTCCCTTACCAACAGCCCGGGGTTTAAACCCCGGGCTGTTGGTAAGGGACGGAGTGCAGGACATTTTTAATTCCTGAAGGATATCTTCAATGATGACAGAAGTGCTGATTATTTCTTTACCGGATGTATTCTGCCGACGAATTTAAAATTTGAGGCTTTATTGAGATAATCCTCAAGGCGGATTGGTGCTGTATGTTTTGCATCAAGCTTTATGGCAGGCGGATCAGTTGCCTGGTAACAGTATGTAACAAATTCAGAACACATCATTTCGTCAGTTGGCCATTTTTTAGTTCTTGCAACATGACGGGCTCTTTCTTTTCCTTTATCTCCGAATGCGGAGCTGTTTGTCCAGGCATGGAAGCAGTGTTGTGTAGAATAGGATATATTTTTTGATTCTCCTGTATCAGCAGCCCATGACCTGGCAATCTTCGCGGCGCCATGGCGGGGAATATTGTCCGTACATCGATACACAAGAAGCCCGTATTCCCAATATTCAGATATTTGTCCGATAAACACACCCTTTTTTGCATTGGAACATTCTGAAATTTTGCCGTTATACAGATAGATGAGCGCATGGGCTGAATACTTAGAGCCCATTTCAGCTATAAAAAGTTTTTGTGCTTTCACGACCGGGCTGATTCCCTTGTAGTCTTTTTTTATCAGAATGTCACCCTTTTTAAGTTTATCCTCTGTTATTTTATTTAAAGTTTGAAACCACGCTTTTTCATTTTTAGTACTCTTGGGGTTGATGGCATTGAGATTTGAAAATGTAAAAACAAGTAATAAAATCAAAGCATGGAAAATAATTAATTTTCTTTTTGAATATTTTCTCATCGTAATTTTCCTCTCTATTCTGGTTTGTGAATGCCAGGAGATTGTTTGAACTTACTTTAAATTATTCAAAAAATAGGGCTCGCGCTGAACAGTAATGAAAATAGCTGAAAATATTGTATATTAAATACATCATATCGGGATATTAATTTCAAATCTATAAAATTTCAGGCCCTGGTTACCATGGTGAACGGTAACCGCCTCTCCTGCCTTTTTCTGATGTCGAGTGAAGGAAGTAAAAATCCATTTTATATCATCAGCTGATTAACAATATAATGATGGCCGGCTACTGATGCAAAAAAAACATTAATTTCCAGGAGAAAAAATTGTTAACATATAAGATTATAAAAACAATCGACAAAAAATCAGTGGTAAAAAAAGACGGCAAAAGAGGATGAAGGCTGCTAAATTCTGTTAATTCAAAGATGTTTGATAAATCGGCGGTATTGAACCGTACTGCCAGCTTTGATACATAGTAAAGTGAACTACCACCCACCAGCACCTTAAAATATTGACAAAAATCAATGGGCACGGCCGACGCATTCTCAACATCCGTGTTGAGCGTCGGCAGATAAATATCCTGTTTTTCAGATGGCCCGGTGTCGTGGCGACAAGGATGTCGAAGTGCAGCCACCGGTTATGCAGGGCTTCTTTTAAATTGGAGGGAAGTTTATCTACCCGGGATTAAACTTAAAATTTTAGCCCTATACCTATTTTCATTCCTTTATCTGAATAATTTTGTGAGATAAATCCTGCATTACATATTACAAATACGGAAGATCTCTGTACGACTGCAAGTTGCCTGTCAAATTCCCCCCTGGTAAAAAATACAGAATCGATCCAGTGAGCGGCATAAACCGCGACCAGGAGACCAAGTGATACATTGACAAGAGTTGTTGATTCTCTATAGGCTTCCCGTTTATTCTGTATTTCTGCAGCAGTGGCGCCGGCTCCCAGGCCTTGATAGTCTTGTCTTGCGGTGAAATAGTAGGCTCCAGAACCTACTGTAAAAATACCTGCTAAAGCAAACAGTCCGCCGTATACATATCCTTTTGCACTACTGCCGGCATAGAACTGGCCCCACCCCGGTACGATACTCCTCAGATAATATCCACTGACTGTACGCGGGATGATAACCTCTTTATCACCTGCAACGATTCTTTCCGCCAGTTTTCTCGCAAGACTCCTGGTCACGCTGTCTATGGTATCAAGATTCGGCGCATTTTCGCTTGCAGAAAAAAGAGATGAACCGCTGGTAACATCGACGTATCGTGCCGTTATAAGAAGCTTTCCGCCTATTTTACTAATCTCACCAACAACTATTCTTCTGGCAGAAAGTATTCGACCAAACTTCACTGCACATGACGAATCGGTACATCCGGTCATCTGCAGTCCCTGTTCTTTAAGAATTGCATTCATCTGGTCCCGTTCAACAATTATAAAATTGCCCATGTTGACAAATTCTGATCTGATTATACCAGAAACAGCAGTTGCCACTATCCGGGGTACATTTTTCGGAGTCAAATCAAGAACGACAACGGTCATTTTGCCTGCGGCGAAAGCGGTACCGGTGCAAAAGAATAAAAAAGCCGTGATTAAGGTATTCCGTAATAGTTTTCTCTTCATTATATTTTACCTGTTTATTGCATTTACTGGTCTTTACTGAAAGGGGCCGACATGTAATATCTGCAATCCCTCTTTATCGGAAACATATACATGGCTCCCATGTTTACTCAGGTTATATGAATCTCCCGCCAGGGCAATTGTCCGTTTAAGGCTTGGAGATTCGGGGTTTGACACATCGATGACTGCGAACCCTCCGTTACCATCAGCAATGTAGGCGAAACTTCCATCTACATGAATACCTTCAGCGCTCCCTCCGGTGTCGCAGGTGCCGACAAGATACGGGCCAGCTGGAATCCATGCATTGAGAATCAGCAGGCCGTTGGCCCCATCTGCGATATAAACATATCCACCGGAATACACTGCTGCATTGGCAGTTCCTCCGGTATTGAACCAGCCATTTGTGCCACCGGCAGGAAGGACCGGAGAGGCGGGAGAGGAAATGTCCAGCACCTGTAAGCCATTGGTGCCATCAGACACGAAGGCAAAACTTCCTGCTGCCGTAATTCCTGAAGCAATGCCTGTGGTATTATATATTCCCACAGGGTCTGGTGTATCTGGATTTGAAATATTGACGACCCGCAGACCATTGGCACCATCGGCAACATAGGCATAGCTGCCCGAGACGAAGACATCTTCAGCTGTACCTCCTGTGGCACAATAGCCCCTGGCCACGGGATTCGCCGGATCGGAGATATCAACAATCAGCAATCCGCCACTGCCGGCAATTCTCTCTGGAATATATCCTTCAATGAAATTCAGGTTACAGTAAGCGATATAGGCATAGTCCCCTGAAACATGAACACTGCTGAACCAGTGGTCTGTGGCGGCATACCCGTCATCGAAGATTCCAACAGATACGGGACCCGCAGGATTGGAAAGATCGATGATGGATAAGGTTCCTTTCCAGATATGCGATTCTTCAATACTGCCGGTTATAAAGGCATAGCTGCCATTGATGAAAACATCAAACTCACCTTTCTTTATCTCATAACTGCTCTTTCCGAATTCGAGGTAACTTTCATAGGATGACATTTTTTTCACCGGTTCCAGATCATAGATTTCAAGACCCGCTGTGCCCGCTGCAAGGTAAAGATAATAGTTAGAGACATAGGTCCTGTAGGCATTAGAGTAACTGCCCACGGTTCCTGCCCTCACCGGTGCGTTGGGTTCAGAGAGGTCGAAAATCTCGATGTCAGTTGAGTCTGCGATAAAGGCGTATCCATAAGCGGCATACACACCCTCAGCGTTATCTGTCGGGCATGTTGCCAGGGAGACGGGACTCATGGGACTCAACCGGTCAAATATCTCAACTCCCTCGGAGCCGCAGCTATACAGAAAATTGCCATCGGCATACAGTTCGTTGCACCAGTCAGCGGTGGCAACAGAGGAAGTATATCCCGTGGGCCATGAGGGACTGGAAATTGCTGTAGGCGAAATATCGGCAATACCGATACTGCTGCCAGCATTTGTATAGAGGTGGTTTCCTGCACCGGTTACAGTCTCGATTGAAATGTATGGAGCATAGTATTTCGCTGCCCAGGCTGATCCGGGAGGATTGATATCGATGCCCTGTATCTCTCCCCCCCCATGAGCAACAAAGGCATAATCACCGGAGACATATACGTCATGTGAAAAGTATAGGTTTCCGTTGAGATCCCAGGCACCCCCATAAGAGGGGGCATAAGGATTAGAGATGTTTATGATACGCAATCCATCACCATAGTCTGCCACATAGGCATAATTTCCCTGCAGGTAGACACCCCGTGCTAACGTAGTATCATAGATGCCCGCCTGGGAGGGTACAGAAGGATTGCTGACATTAATAATCCGAAGGCCACTTGCGTTATCCGCGACATAGGCAAAATCCCCTGATACCACAACATCTCGCGCATCAGTGGTAGCAAGCCCGCCAATACGCTCTGGCTCAAAATCCTTTGTCTTATAAGAAAAGGTTGAATCAGCGGCCATCTGGTTTCCCGCGCTGTCTTCTACCGTTGACTTGATTGTTACGGTATAATCATGCTTGTACTGCAACACGCCCCTGCACTGGAACACGGCCATTTTCTTCCGGGGATAATAGAATATATACCCGCTAACGGGCCCTGAACTTCCCTCTACTGTAAATGTAGAGTTGTTGATGGTATCAGGATTCATATCTTTACTGAATTTAACTGCCACCTGCTGAAAGGGTGAAACAAGAAACTGTCCGTCATAGGGAGTGACGGGAACTGCTACGGGGGCCAGGTCTTCATCACTGACAACAATATTGACCGTGGGGAAGTCCATGGTGTTGTAGTCGGGATCACTGCTTAATATGACCGGATTGACCTCAAAGTAGGCGGCTCCCGTTACCAGAAAATTATCAAGATGTGATATGGTAACCGACTGAGCATTCATGTAGTTTTCACGGGTAAAGGTGAGACTTACCGGAGAAATCGAAAGTTCCGTGGTTATACTTCCGGAAAAATCAACTTCTACATCAAAAAGTGGAATAGAAGCGAGGGAAATATCAATGGTAGTGCTTGCACCTTCAGTTATAATAAAACTGGTATCATCGATAGTGATACCTTTCCTGTTAATATACGAACCGCCCTTGTAATCATTAGGATTATCATAGACAGGCGTACAGTTGTTAAAAACCGTGCTGATCAGCACCAGTAAAAGTAATAGATATTTCCGCATTTTTCCTCCCCCGTGTCTGTTACATTAAATAAAATCAGGTATT
>Ga0209692_10000751_pt1 | contig 60440 bp, 69 predicted proteins | sample tdDd472_FD_187129 | JGI IMG/M metagenome (GOLD analysis project Ga0209692, IMG submission 187129) | Marine sediment microbial communities from the Atlantic coast under amendment with organic carbon and nitrate - tdDd47.2 (SPAdes)... | ecosystem: Environmental > Aquatic > Marine > Coastal >... | reverse complement strand
ATCACAGCACTTAGCACAAGGAAAAGCATAACTGAACCATATTTAAGGAAAGCCGACTTCATATTACGCGCCCTCCTTTTCTTGCAATGGAAGACGTAACGCATAGCGCAAACGAGCCGAACGAGCACGTGGATTAATTTGCGTTTCGTCTTTGGAGGGCTTAACAGCTTTATTACGCTTGGGAAGAAAATATACAGCTTCACTGCTTTGCTCAATTTCCGGCATATGGCGCGATACAGTAGGATTACCACCGGACTTTTCTTTGAGGTAAGACTTCACTATTCCATCTTCCAGCGAATGAAAACTTACAACAACAAGGCGCCCGCCTTCTTTTATCACCCCTTCCGAAGCATCCAATGCACGAGCAAGTTCACCGAGCTCATCATTCACAGCAATGCGCAAAGCTTGAAAACTGCGCGTAGCTGGATCAATTTTGACTCCCGGCTTTTTAGGCATCACAGCACGAATACAATCTGCCAAATCCTGCGTACGGGCGAATGGGGCTTCTGCGCGCCTTTTAACAATAGCCTTGGCGATGCGGCGAGATAAGCGCTCCTGTCCGTATTTATATATAAGGTTTGCTAAATCTTCTTCGCCGTACGTATTTACAATATCGGCAGCCGTTAGAGCATCCTCTTTCCCTGTATCCATGCGCATATCAAGCGGCCCATCAAAGCGAAAAGAAAACCCTCGCTCAGCCTGATCAATCTGCATAGATGAAACGCCGACATCCAGCACAAAACCATTAATACGATCAGTGCAGCCATGCTCTTTCAATAATTCAGCAACATCACCAAAGCACCCGCGCATAAAGGTAAAGCGCTCGCCATATTGCTGTTTCATCTCATCGGCGCGCTTTATAGCAGACGGGTCGCGATCAATCGCATAGACGTGACAATCCGCAGCCTCGAGTATAGCTTTGGAATAACCACCCGCACCAAACGTACCATCAACGTAGATTTCTCCATCAGACACATCCAAAGCCTCGATAACTTCAGCCAGCATAACTGGGGCGTGAGGTGAATTTTTATCCCGAGAGACTGATTGCATCACATGCCTCCCTTTTGCTTTTGCGGGATCGTTAGCTTTTTATCCTGAACAGCGCCCCTAGCCTGAACTTGACGTTGTTCGAATAACTCGGAATTCCAAATCTGGAACTTACGCCCCAACCCGACAAATGTCGCCTGCCCATCAAAATTAGCCGCACTTATCAAATTATTGGGCAACACTACACGCCCATCGCCATCAAGGAAAAGTTGCACGCTTTGCCCAAAAATTGTAGTAGCCAGATCATCCTGCTCATCAGAAAACAGATCATAATGATCCATACGATCACCAATCTCATCCATTTTCGCCCAATCAAACCCTTCAAGACACGAGTGCTGGTGCGAAGCAAAAACGACAATACCTTGCCCTATTTGCTCACCTAACGCCGCGCGAAATGACGCAGGAACGGAAACCCGCCCTTTACTATCAATTTTATTGGTAAACGTTGACAAGAATAATGCCATCAAAACAAACCCCTACCCGGTTTAATCAGCGAACCACTCGCTAAATTCACTCGGGTAAATTCGTCACACACACCATACACTGCCATGCCATATATATGGCAGGACATGGTTATTTATGGGATATCATGGGATATAATAGCTCTCAATGTCAATAAGAACGACCTCTAATATCCTCAAAAATAATAATTTTTTTGTAGCGCGACACATAGTTTGAACATTCACGACACATGCTTTGTAGTATTACCATAACAGTAAACACTGTAAAAAATGAGCGTCTATAGGGCGTTAGAAAGAGGTCGATTTGAGATAATCAACTCACCTGTTTTTTTATTTGATTGCTTACCAATTGTGTATAACGTTTCAACCTCACAAATGTGGAAAACTTTAAACGTTTCTCGCACGTATTTATGATCATTTAAAGACAGTATAAACGTTCCTTCAATACCCTCTAATAAAGTGGCCATTTTGGAAAATTCATCCCGGTTGAACAAATCACGCCCATAATCTGATTCACACATGTAATAAGGTGGATCTAAATAGAATAAGGTATGCGGGCTATCGTAACGCTGAATAAACGCTTTATAATCCAAGCATTCGATAGTTACTCCGCTAAGCCGTTCATAGACATCTGCAAGCATTGGCTCAAGTGTAGACAAGTTGAAACGCCCACTCCGCGTTCTATCCACCCCAAAGTTTTTGCCCGAAACCTTCCCACCAAACGCCGTCTTTTGTAGATATAAAAATCTAGCGGCAAGCTCCATGTCAGTTAGTGTTTTTGGGTTTTCACCGACCAACCGCTCAAACTCTGATCGACTTGTAATCCTGAACCTAAGCGTACTAATAAATTCTGGATAATGTCGTTGAAGAATTCTAAACAGATTTGATACTTCCCTACTGTAATCGTTTATGACTTCTGCTTTAGGCTTTTTATTACGCCGAAGAAAGATGCCTCCCATCCCTACAAATGGCTCCGCATATGTCATATGTGGAATTGAGTTTATATACCCAACTATTATTTTGGATAGACGGCTTTTTCCTCCAATATATGGTGCAACAGGTTTTGTAGGTACTATATCTTTCATTGACTCCATGGTTACTAACTCCGATAGTGTTCCCGCCTTGACAAGGTAACGGGATGATCGTGATACGATCGATTACGATTATGCAAGGTCATTTCTTGCGGCTAAAGAGCGCAGCAACGCTCTTTAGCCCCGCCTTCTTAGGTGGAGATTAATTATGATAGCGCGGATAATTGCCAGCTATTTTGATTTACACGGATCTTGAAAATATTACCCTCAATATACGGCCCGAGTTTATCACTCATTAAACACCTTCCAATTCAGTCCAGCCACCAAAGTAATGCGGTATGTGAAACTCAGGGGGATGTGTTGCGATTACGTTCATTTCATTATCGTACTCAACTGTGTCAGGCAGATAATTTGTGAAGCGTTCCTTGTCTAAAGTCACTATGTCTGTGGCTGGTTCGCCATTGATACCGCTCCATTGCCACATTGCGATGATTTCCCAATCAATGCCGTAGTCAGCCATAAGTGCAGGATCAAATCCGTCTACTGTAATAGCAGCACAGACCTGTTTCCCATTGTATGGCTTAGTGCGGGGCATGAGTGTCTCCCATTCACCAAGCACCATCTTAACAGCAGTGGCTTGATCTTCAGTCAGGTTGGCCTCTGTAAGGCCTTCTGGGATTAGTAGATAAACTAGTTTCATAATGTGGTTAACTCCGCGCATTCATCGTTTGTCAGAGGTGAAAGGATTATTTGGCCATCGTAGAAAACTTTGGCGTTTTGCCCCGTCCCGTCGAAATAATGGCCTATATATGCTTTTATCAAGCTTGTTGGTATTGACGCAGCGCTAGTCCCTATTTGTACCCCGTCCATATAATACGCCACATCCCCATCTTTTAAGCGCGCGGCAACCTTATGCTTACCTATTGTCGGAGAAACGCTTATATTCGCTGTCTGAGCACCCCCCTTTATTATTCTAAAAGTACCACCACCCGTTTTAGCATAAATCCTATCGTCATAGGTGTCAGAAGCTAGCTCAAAAATAGTATTGTAACTTAAGTCACCAAGTAGCTCATACTCAAAATAAAGCGTCACTCCATCGCTAAACTTAGATGCATCAATACCAACATCAGCGAGTATAATATCGTTCTTATCACCCAAGCGGGTTGTCGAGGTATCAGCACCGTTTAATATGTGGCTGGTTCTAAATGATCCTTTTTCGACCTGAGGTAATTGTATGCGCAGGGTTATATCTCGGCCTACCTCACTAGCACGTAGAGCCAATACAGCGCCGCACCAACCTGTATCAGTCGGTGTAGTTCCTGTGAAAGCCGTCATATGCCGTTCACCATCCATCTTGTTTAAGATCGAGGTATGACCCTCCGATAGATATCCGAAGGTGCTATTATAGTAGGACATGCGGTTATCAATTACAGGTATACCATCGGTACTACCCGCAATCTTGGTTATATAGAAACTAGAGGTATAGGCCTCATCTGCCGTAACTCCTCCCAGTTTGTCAAAGCGAAGGATGCCTTCAGATGCAACTGTATTACCGTGAAAGCGTAGATCGATATAGGGTTGGCCGTACTCCTCCCCTAAACCTACTACGTCTACATTCCAGTCCCCCGGATTATATGTCATGCTCCAGCCTGTGGGGTACGTGCCATTAGAACCCAATGCCGCACCTTCAAGGAGGTTATTGGTAGCAGTGCTACGCTGTTCCTCATTCAACAACCCGCGCGTTCTGGTGACGTAAGTGAAGCGAGGATCGTTAATGGCTGCGAGGGCTATGTGTAAAGCACTATTCGTGAATGTGCCAGTGCTTGAGCGAGAGAAGTTCTGAGCCTGTGAGAAGGTTTTAGATACTTGGTTAACCGCATATCTAATATTCTTCCAGTTAAGCCATAGAGCAGGATCAACACCACCAACCTTCCCCATGAGCCACCAAAACACAGCCCGCGCCCCACCAAGCCCTAAATATCCTACTCTAGTAAGCATCGCTCACCCCTCTTATTAAACTGCCCGCTCACAGAATTGCGCGCGGGCAAATGATAATTATTACCTAAACAGCTTCCGCGTCTTGAACAGCGTCAGTTTTCGCAAAGATCTCATCGAGCTTAACCCGTAAAACGGCAAGCTTTTCTGCACGTTCCTGATTGTTTAGATCGGCGTCCTCGCCCGTAATAAGCTCGGAAATATAGGCAACAGCGCCATTTACGCCATCTTCAATGGTATCGGCAATTTTTTGCGCGCCGATGACATCAACAATCAACATCAAGAGATTGATTGCGAGCTGCGTCTTTTCCTTGTCGCCGACCTTGAGAAGATCAACTGCTTTTTTGATCGGTTCGATAATATTTTCAGTGGTAACATCCATGTGTTTACCCTCCTGTTATTTGTATTTTAATTAAATCCGTGGCTTAGGTGCTGGCGGCATCAATGTGGCGCCGCCGGGCATTGGATATGTTTTTAAATTATTTGTCGGTATCAGGCGGGCCGGTTGCCTTCAGAGCGCCATCGATTTCATCGAGAATGTCCTCGGCTTCCTTGAACTTGTCAGCGGCGGCATCTTCGTTGCTTTCACACAACTCCGATCCCTCTTTTACGAGGCCATACGCATCATCGATATCGGCTTTGAATTTGTCAGCCACCTCAACATCGATCAAACCATCGGCGCGCGCCTCGTACATATCTTGAGCTGCCTCCAGCACATGCCCGTTCGTTTTCTCGAATTCATGGGAACATGACAGTGTGCACGCCCCCAAAAAGCAGATGCCAAGCAGTAATGGCAAAATGAATAATTTTCTAGTCATTGTATTTAGGTTCCTTTCTTGTTTTTACATTTCCAAACTCAGTAACTTGTTTTTTCATCCGGCGAGCTTTCGCAACAGAAAGCGCTCCGGCAATGAAAAGAGCTGCAAATCCCAAAAAACCCTCGCTGGTCTCCAGAACTTTAATTATTGTATCTAGGCTAATCCCGAAATCATCAACTGCTGTTGTCACCATTGCGCCGCCAATAGCTCCGAGAGAATGACGAAATACCGTTCCTACTACATCTTTAATCATTGTTTTTTACCCCCTTAAAAGTAGTTTTAAACGCCCATTAATTACATCACATTAAGCCAGCCTGTTGTGATGTCATAAGCTTCTACGGCATCAACATTTTCGAGCGCAGCAATGGCATCGGCATGCACCTTTTCTGCGCTAAAACACGCCTGAACAAAGGCTGATATGGCCAGAGCGATACTAATCACCTGCCCATTCGTCAGCGATATCCATGTATTGTGATCTATTTTATAATTGATCGTGTCGGAAACTTCTCCGGCCATAGCAGTAGAATACGCCCCATTAATAAGCGTTTTTGTACGATCATCCGTCTTGATAAACTGGCCATCAACTTCAATACCGCCAACTTCGACCTCGTATCGCCTAGATGCCAACTCAGCGAGTTTCAACTCTTTTGCTGTAGCGAGAGAAAGAACCCAATTTTCACCATCCCATTCATGATGATCTGACAGTGGAGCAAGTAATGTCATTGTATTATCTGGTTCTACGCCAATTACTTCGATAGTTATTTTTTCTCCAGACTCGGTCGAATAATAAATCTCGCCACGATAATCGCGTTGTACAGACCAACTTTGGCCGTCAACATCAAAAACTGATACTTCGTTTTCTCCTGTTTCAGGAGGAGCTGTAAACGTTGCAAAAGCAGGCAACAGATGCTTGTCTTTCTCTCTTGGATTATCTCTGGCATCTGCGGAACCCATATATTCGTTTGTTTCTTTGTGGTAAGAGTAATATTTCATGGCTTAACTCCTGCTTAATATTTGATAATTGGAAGATATGCGCGGTTTTTAGGTCGTGTTTCAGCACCTCCAGTGCTTCCGGTTGTGTTATACCCCTGACCTGTCCCAGAATCGTATCCACCTGAAATAGTGTTACTTCCAGGAGAACTAATGTATGTATGGTTATGACTTTTAATATCATCTCCCTGATAACTACCAAAGACACGACCTGAATCGATACCGGCTCCGTTATCCCAATTACGCTCAAATAACCCTCGGTCATCCGGTAATTTAAATGTCGTTACTCCATCACCAGCACCATGCGTCGTGCCTATAACGGCGAATAAATCAGCATAAGTCTCACGGGATAATTCTGATCCGTCACGCTCTAGCCATCCGCTTGGTGGTGTTGCGGCTGGCCATTTTGCCGGAAAACCAATTGGTGTCGCCGAAGATAACAAAGCAATCGCCTGTGAAAGCTGCGTTAAATTGGCAGCATCAGGAGTCAGCCCGGCAGCAAGAATAGCAGCAAGAATTTCACGTTGTGGATGTTCGATGGCCTCGGCGGACGGAATAGATCCTTCAGTTCCACTTTGCCGATCGCCATTAATATAGGGTCTATTTGCATCCCCCGTGTCACCATTGATGGGTGGTTGATAACGCATTATTAAGCCTCCTCATAAACAAAATTAACATGTGTGTGTGCTGGTTTCAGGGACGACAAAACGCACTCCAGATCATCCGCTATTGTAAGTTTTAGAAACGGATCAACACCGAGTTCTGACTCTCCGCACTCGAACCAGGTTGCCCGCGCACCATCTACTGTTACAGACCACACAAAACGATCTACCGCCTGCGTTATGGCCACCAAAACATTACCGTCAGATTCAATACACTGGCTAATCCCACACTCGAATGGTCGATATTCCGTGATTGTGATATTGTACCCAAGATCTGAAGCAACTTGTTCGTAATAACTCCGAGATTGCCCACGCTCTGCAGTCAGTTTTTGAATCATGCGTGCACGGCGTTCCTGCTTGGTCAAATCGCCAAAACTGCATGCATCAGGCAACCCGGCAAAAGCTTCCCAATCATCAAACAACGCATTACATGTACGAGGATCCGCCTCATCAATTAACCCACGAGCACTTGCATCAATTTGTGAGAATTCACTGGCTACAATCCCAAGAACCTTCGCATTATTGCTATCTTCATCCCGTGCTATATTTCCAGCCGGAAGCAAAGAGAGTAATAGTTTCAGATAATCTCGTTTTGTTGCTTCTATCATACGCCGCTCCATGTGATATCACCCAGAACAGGCAAGGTTCCAAAATCAAAAGATAGACTTTCGTTTGGAGAAATAATGATGTGGTGACTTTCGCCCGCGCCAATAGAAATAGCTTCGCTGATACGTGACAAATACAAAGTCACACCGCTTGCTTTGGCCTCGCGTTGAAATAAATCTTCAAGCTCGGTTTGCACTACTGTACGAACTGCAGCCGTATTAGGCGATAAGGCAATTTCGAAATTGACAGCTTCCGTTTCAGGCGCAAAGACAGTCACATCCGCTGTAACAGGACGCTGTTGGTCGATATATTCTTGAACAATTTCCACTTCCGATGCTGTAGGAATAATATCGTCCCGCTCATCCATTACGAATGTCACGCCGACCGTCCCAAGACCGTACTGTTTTCCAGATGCCCATGCGCGCGTCACACCACTAACTTTTTTTGCCCAGGTCTCATAATCGCGCTCAGCTCCACCTTGAGGAGGATTTTGCACTCGATCTTCTATGCGCCCATAAAGATACTCATCACTTTCAACATTTGCGCCGCCACCTAAACCATCACTTCCAACAGTTATGGATATCACGCCAACGATTGCAGAGGATAATGTGAGAATAATTCCTGCAACAGCATTTGTATCGCCTCCGGCGTCTTGCGCTGTCACAATGCCCTCAGCTGTACCGGCTTCACCGATTTCCACATCTACATCAAAATAGTAAACATAACCATCGGCACGCGTTACAAGCGTTCCAGCTGGAATAACGGTTCCAGATGTACCAACGACTATAACTGTGCCAGTAGCGCTGGATGCCGCTTTGTGTGCCTCTCCCAGCCAAAAATTCGCATGTCGTATTAAAAACTCATCCGAAGCACTCGGCGGTAAGATTTGCAATGCAAGATAAGCGACAAAGCAATAAAGTTCATAAACCGCTATGGAAACTATGCGAACGATCATGTTCTCGGCAGTACCCGGCAATGAAGCGTATTGCGTACCCGTTGCCAAGGTAGCTTCAGATTCAAGCCGCGCCGCTATTTCAGACGGTGTAGGAATATTATAACTCATAGACAGCTCCTGTTTCATAATCGACGCGCAAGCTCAAACTATCTCCTGAAATCATGCTAAGATGGACCTCAAGATTAAGCCTGTTTTGGTCTCCCCATTCGTCTTTAATTGAAATCTCACTGACATATCCGTCATCAATCGTCCATTGCAGCGCCTCGCGAATATATTGAATGGCACGCTGGCAGGTTTCATTTGTTGCCAGCTCCTGATCCAAAAGCCAAAGCTTCGATCCAACCAAACGGCCCTTGCCGTCCAACACATCGCCAGGCCATCCTTGGCGATCATCTGTCAGCGTCCCGCCTTTACCCTGATAACCATGGGGAAGCGTATCAGTAGAATCCGCCCGGCGGTTAAGGAGGAGAGAGGCAAGAATTGCTGTTTTAACGGTTGTTTCCTGAACTACACCGCCTTTTTCATCCATGACAATATCCAGCAAACCATCTTCATTTAAGAGCAGCTTCATGATGCACCTCCCATTTGTTCATTAGGTTCATCGGTTGGGCCGCCTGAATCGTTCTCAGGATGTTTGTGAATGTTGTATGTCTCGCGCATATCAGCCATACTCTGACCATCGGTATCGACATTATCTACAATGTCACCGGTTACCTCTAAGCGCGTTGTTTCAATGCGAACTTTGATGGGTGCCTTAATAAGCAACTCCCCCGCCGCGTTAATCTCTATGACACCGGATTTTTGCAAATGGATGAATTGATCAAAGGCATCGTAAACAATCGTTTCACCTTCCTTTTTGCCTGTCGGTCGATAATCAGGATGATTTTCACCAATACACACAAGGCGAGCGCGATCTGCGCCAACAGCAACAAACACAGCAGACGCGCCACTTGGACAATTACTTGAAAAACCAAATTGCTGCAGACGTTCAATCCGGTCTTTGGTCTCTCCTGCAAGCAATGTTACCGTGCACATCTGTCGCGCTGCTTCATCATTGATAGCCCGAATAACACCGCGCACAACAACAGATTTTAGTTTTGTAATGAGCGGATTCATGCGCCACCTCCGAACAAAACATCATCGCTTTCCGGTTCGCGATTGGGTGGAAGATCATAAGCCTCAGCTGGAGCAACGGTCAGATTAGTGCGTGTACCTTCACCATCGCGGGATAGCCCCACAGTTTTGATAAGCATGTCGCGCTTAACAAAGAGCTGCGGATCTACGACAGGAACGAGCGTATTAATCTTCCAAAACTCACCTTCGGCAGCTTCCCAACCCGGAACCGTATAGGTAAGCTCTGTCCCGCTAAAACGGCGGTATCGAACTTCCCACAAAGCACGCTCTTCTAAATCAAGGTCATAACCATCACTTTCAGACTGTATAATTAAAGGGCGATAACGTTTAATATCAGGATCCTTGGCTCGACCTTCAGTGCCTGATAAATCCTCTGGCGAAGTTTCAGCCCATCCTTCAAAACCGTCACCGCCATTACTTCCACCTTTAACGATAATTTCTGAATAGCGCTGAGCATGGCTGATTTCACCCCTGCGTGTAATAACATTACCCTGATCACCGCCGACAGTTATGTGCCCGCCGGAACGCTTGCCACCAGCTTTGGTCAAGATAAGGCCACCTGCACCATCTGAAAGCGGAAACACTGCCCGGTATTTGCATAGGCGCGTAATAACCTCTGACACGGTTTCACCTGGCGTAATTGATATCTCGCTAAAAACCTTTCCGGTATCATCAACAGCCACTTTAACGACCATATTATACGGCTTTAAAAGGTCTTTAATTGCGTCTTCAAGCTTTATGTTTTTCTTTGAGAAATTTCCATCCGAGAACATTGCAGAACTGTCAATCAGATCTCCTGATGGATCCCTGCCGCTGTAAGTAAAAACATGACCGTTTGTATCGTCAATGCTAACTGTATCAAATACCGCTTTAGCAATAATAATACCATTGATCTCAATTTGTGATGTTACGCCAGGACGAAATGCGGAAATCATTTCCTCGTCAGGATCAATCAGGCCCAAGGAAAAAGCTCCGCCCATCATGTCCATGCTACGGTTAAAACTAAACCCCGTTGCCAGCATATAAGCAATGCCGTTAATGCGAATCTGGAAATCGTAAGATTTAAGCATCAATCAAAACCTCCAGATCCTCTGCAGGCACAAATGCCGGATGAATAATGCCGTTACGACTTACAAGATCGCTTGCTTTTTCAATGACGCTGGATGACGTGTCACCGTATAAACGATATGCCAGAGCAAGAGACGACCTCACTGCCTGATTGCGAATGGTGACCGTATCGGGCAAACGACCAAGGCCGGTATTAATGTCGTTATTAATGGTCGCCATTAATGAACCAATTGACATATAGCTTTTCGACCAGCCCTGCGCTCCAGCTGTTGCGCGTAAAGATGAAAGAGTGTTCAACAAACTATCGCGAACATCGATAGCTTCTTCTTTAGAGCTAAACTCAGCATAAGCTACAGCTTTAGCCGCAGATGACATCGCTGCTGTTTTTGCAAGCAAACTTATCGCATTATTGTTTGTTACACGTAGGCTTTGTGCCCCCGATATTGTACCTGTGTCGATTTCTGCGTCCTTGCTAATATCCACCAGAGTTTTAACAAGAGAAAGAGCATCATCCGCGTTACTGGACGCTGTGGTCATGCTTGATGATGTTGAAACCATGTAATCAATGTTTTCTTCATAATCAACAAGATCAGAACACATTGAAATGATTTGATCACCAAATGTTTTCGCGTCACTGGTAACGAAACCGAGCACAGAAAAATCGGAACGATGGGATATAATGGAAGAATTCAGTTCTTCAGCAAAATCATTAATCTGACCCAAAGTAGAATTTGAGACAAAATCCGGGACATCATCGTTATAAACATTCGTAAAATCAGACAAAGCCTTTGCCATTGTCAAATCAGCCTGATCTTTCAAAGCAACCGATGTTGACGATGACTTATTCGATAATGCGCTTTCATCACGCTCAAACGTTATTGAGAAATAAACGAGGCCCACTTCACGATCATTTGTGCGTTTACGCGCGTTTGTAACGACAGCCAACATCTCCCCTTCATGCGGCAAAATTAGACGTCCAGCTCCTTTTTCATTGAGCAGAGCCTTGAAAGCTTCAGCCCGATCGACAAAATCATCGCTACCGCCAATGACCGCTTCGATCGTAAAGACATCTTCTTTCTCGCCAGTATCTTCGTGACGAACATTACCATTTATAATTTTCTGCTTTTTGACATCACGACCAAACGTGTTGTTCTCACTTGCAAGTTCAAACTCAAAACCTTTAAAACTGGGAGTTCTTAATTGATCGAAGAAAGTCATAGCGCTGCCCCCATCAATATGCCCTGATTAATTTCTGTCGCCACACCCCGATTATCCATCGCGGCCTTCACATGAGAACGGCCTTCAGCATCGACCTTGATTTCAATCTTACCGGAAAGATCCTTTTCTTCCCGGTCACGCGCAAAATATTTACCAATAAAGCCGCCGCCATACGACCCTAAAACCCCACCAAGAGCAGCTCCAATTGCCGTCCCAATAACAGGAACGACAGAACCGATTGCTCCGCCAATTACTGCCCCTGCAACAGACCCACCTGTTGATCCAACAGCCTCACCCATTGCCGTTTTGTTACCCGATAGAGCCGCACTCCCGATATCCACAGCCATAAGACCTGCACCAATATATGGAATCTTGCGGGTTAAGCCTTTTCCGAAACGAGCTAATCTCGACAGCTTCCCTACTTTTCCAGCAGCACGAGCGATTTTTGATGTTTTGCTTGCCGCTTTTCCAAAACCATGCGACAGCTGACCAGATCCAAAACCAAGAGAAGACGGCCAGTTAACGACCATCACAGGCTGCACACCAGCCATGCGCCCGGCCAAACCACCAACAGCCCCGGCCACTGCACCAGCTTTGCCACGACCTAGACCTTTCATTAACTTATGGCCTTTAACACCGAGTGCCAAACCACCAACAATCCCAGCCGCACCTAACCCATAGCCAACAACATTATCCATAGTAGACGGCTTGACGTTACCAATCATATTTGCACCGCCGCTAATAGGTGCTTGCAACTTATTAAACACGCCGTTCTGCACAGCTGTTATAACCGTTTGCCATTTTGCGGCAGATCGATCCGCTGCCGTAAACGCATCTTTTAAAAGCGTTGCTCCATCACTGGATTGAGACATAAAGCTATCAAGACTATCAAAGCCTCCTGTTTTCTTATATTCAGCCGCGACAAGGTTTAAAGCACGCATAGCTTCGCTATCAAAAATCTTACTCAATTTTAGTGCATCACCTCCAGTTGCCCGCACTAAGTCTTTAACAATGTCGGTAACAGCGCGCATGCGCTTTGGATCATCAGGATCAGTGAGCTTAATTCCGGCCTTTGTAAGAATTTTAACCTTTGATGCATCATTTAACGTGCGCATTAATGCTTCAAAAGCTGTGGCTGCTTGTTCTGGCGCACCTACACCTTTTCGAATCATTTGCAGCATCGCGCCCATTTCACGCGCAGCGCGTTTTGTTGTTCTGCCTGTAATGGCGTAAGCGGCTGTCACACGCTCGCCCTGAGTCGCAAAATTCTGAAGAGTAAAAGCCCCTTCTTTTCCCTGATTAGTCAAAAGATCGAGCGTCTCAAACAAATCTTCCGGCTTATCAATATCGAATTTCTCTGAAAGGTCAGCCACCATTGCGCCGATATCAATGCCCTCAGCGCCTGTTGATTGAACAGCTAATCCAATGTTTCGGAGGTTGCCTCTTGCCAATTCAAAATCACCGGTTTTCTCAATGATTTTGTCAACAGCGTCTAAAATCTGGGATGGATCGATACGCACATCGGCGGCTTGCGCCGTTTCTACAATTTCTTTGCGCAGCTCCTCAATCTCTTCTTTTGACCTCCTTGCCTGAATGCCAAGACGAACGAGACGCGTTTCCATTTGGGAAACACCACGTACAGCAGCAACGCCGCCAGCTCCGGTCACAAAAGCAGTGTAGCGATTACCAAGACGATCAAGTCCGTTATAAGCCAAATCAGAAGAACGACGTAGCGCCTTCATCGCACGCTGCCCGGTTTGGCTCATGCGATTCATGGATTGGTTGATGCGTCCGGTTTTACCCGAAAACCGATCAACCATATCCAAAATCATCGATACTGACATCTGGGCGTCTGACATCGTGATTTATTCTTCCTCTCGTAATAATTTGACTGTTTTAAGAAATCGTGACAGCGGCATCCGCTCTACCCGGTCGTGGGAAAGACCATGTTTGCAGAGGATTAAAACCCCCGCAAACAGGCCATCAAGATGCCGCGCTATCTCGCCCCCGGCCGCCGCCGACCTCAGACAGCGTGGCAGCATCAATTTTTTCACTAGCGCTTTGTAAAGCCTCATAATCATCAGGTGATAAATTGCGCAGCCAGTTAATATCCGCGACTTTAGCGTCACCATCGACATCCTTAATACTCTGCAGCAACAAAAGCCGCTCGAACAAGACATGGTCGACTACGAATACAGGAACAGCATTTTTGTCCTTTCCGGTTCCTGTTTCTATGATATGGACGCTTTTTGTCGCATCTTGCGCGTCAAAAATATCGCCCGTTGTCAGCTCACGGATTTCTACTGTTTGGTTATTGGATAACGTAATATTCATATTATGCACCTCTTAAGCACTTTAAAGTTTTGCAGCCGGATCGCCCGTATAGACAAGAGAAACCAATCCATCAGCACCCGTATCGACCTCCGCAGTTTGAGCAGCATCTGCAACCACATAGACCGCGCCATTATCTGATTGAAACTGGACTTCAACGCCGGAGCGTGATTGTTCCTTAACGAGATCAACATCCTGTGTATGAGGGATTTTGATCTCAAGCTCACTTGGAATAACTTTTTGAGAATTAAAGGACTTAACCCCCACCATTTTAACGTTATTGACATATCCACCGACTTTCAGCTTGGCATCAACATCAGCGATGATGTTTGTACCGTTCACTTTAATCGTGGCTATTCCGTGTAATGCATCCATTTTTTAAATCTCCTTTAAAACGGGGTTAAATCAGCGTTTAAACGCGCATATCAAGCTTGGTTGCAAGGATCATGAGCGGGTTTGTGATATCCAGCCCCATCAACATATTGACGCGGGTCGGATCGTCACCATCCACTTCGGCCTTAATATCGATTAGCTCGGCCACCCAGCCTTTTTCGATCCACAGCTGCGCACGCGCCATGGATGACGCTGCAATGGTTTTGGGCGTAACAAGGACATCGGAGGCAGCCGCTGCGGCTTCATTCGCTGTCAGAATTTTCCCCTCTGATCCAAAATACAGCGTCGAGATATAGGCATTGTGATCATACCGAATAAAGCTGAATGTCTTGACTGTTGTAAAATCAAGGAATGTTTCATCTTCAATCCCCCCTTCATTGACCTGATACATGGTCACGAGGCGTTCAAGAACAACATTACCATCTGCATTGACCGTCCATGTCGAACAACCATTATTGAGCAAAATCCGGCGTTCTGTCGTTGTGCGTGTTGTTGGCGGCTTCTTAATACCCTTTAAAACCAACCCTTTATAAGGTCGTGCCGGATGCTGGTTTGACCAGAATCCTTCCCACGCCACAACAGCCGCAGCCCATAACCACGCAGGCTCCAAGGCATCCTTTGGAACATCAATATTCGTTAAAAACTCTGAATTTCTGGCCTTTGTGAAGGCATAGACTTCTGAAAACGTGCCACGATAAGCAATTGAAAGCGTGGCATCCATTTTGCCAGTTGCACTGAAACGCTCTTCCAATTCCTCTTCCATAGCTACAAGATTGGCGGTATCCGTATACGGCATAACGATATCGGTGTACCAGCCACCTTCTATGACATCGAGCACATCAGCTACGTCCGGGTTTGCCGCGCCGCCAGTGAGCTGAGTAATAGTCATAGCAAACGCTGCAGGGTAAACTTCCCCGGTGTAATAGTTTTTGGTAATTTTAATCTCATTACCGCACAAACCAGCATTTTTTGACGTAACATCAACCTGTTCGGCAGTTTCGCCATTAACAACCGCCGTGACCGGCAAATCGGTTTCTTCGTTAATTGCCGCTGTAATTGCTGTTGCGATTTCTGCTTTTGTATCGCTAGCACTTATACCAATTTTCAAACGTGTTCCAGCAATATACAAATAAAGCGTGCCGGAGCTGGTCGCAGCCGACGTTACAAGCAATGCCCCCGCCGCCTTAACACTGGCATCATCATCTTCTTGGGCAATTGCATGCACTTCGATGCTGTCCTGAATATCAAGAATTGTCTCGCACATCAAAGCAAGCTGAGAGCCTTTGCCAAACAGTGCCTTTGCTTCTTTAACATCGGCAATAACGTGTTTGCTCAAAGGATCGGCACTACCGCTGGTTAACACCTGACCGATAACCAGAATACGCGTTGGATAATCATAGGTTCCCTGATTGGAATTGACCGTAGAAATCTCGCCATAATAACCGGGGATTTTTTCGTTAGTAGCGATTTGTGTAAAAGTAATGTTAGACATCGTGTTTCACTTTCTTTCCAAAAATTGAAATCTTAAGATTTTTTGCTTTTGCTGGTCGTCTTAATCTGGGTAAGATCACCGTCTTTAATGCGACGAACCACATAGCGGGTTTTTAAAACCGGCTCGCCCTCTTCCTTGTACGGCTTGCACTGGTTTTCAGGATTTGGAATAACCAACCCTTTTCGAGATGGTTTAACCGTAATTTTTTCCATGTTTAATCTCCTGTTACATGAGAAGTTGCATCTGCATTTTTATCGTCTGGAAGTTCTGAGCCAACGCCACCGACTGGCGGCAAGTCCCAATTCGTATGGATAATTTCAAGCGGATTTGTTAGATCAAGCTCTGGCGATGTTTTCTGGATCTGGAAATCGCAGGAAAATGGAATCGCGTAGACAGCCAACCGACCATTGCGTGAATCATCCACACTAACTGGATCAATTTTTATGTCCTTAATGGCCTCGACACCTTCCAAATCACCGGGTTTCTTTCCGGCAAAGATGCTGACAAGATCGACTGCGATTTGATACGCCCCGACATCCCCAGCCGCACCATGCCGGGCAGCTTTTTCATTGCGCAGATTTTCGGTAGCCAATAGGAAAGCCCACTGCCCACGTAATTTAGCATAGGAATTTGTCTCCTGAACCGTAGTGGCTTTGCTAAAAGCCAACCAAACAGCCGGAAAATCCTTTATCTCTGCCCGCGCTTTTTTAGACCGCAATTCTCCGCCATAGGTTTTGATCTGACGCAGACGATACCCCAGAACTCCGGCTTCGTTCAGCGTATCAAGGCGATCAATTATGGCATCTTCAATAGCTCCAATCATTGCAGCTCTCCTTGCCAGTGATCATTAATGATATTGATCAGTTCTTCTTCGTCCTGATCTGTGAAACCATAAATTGGTCGTGCAGGCATGGTGACTTTATCGGTTGTTATAAAATGCCCACCAATTTTAAACATCAGCTTTTTGGCATTCTTCGGCTTAATCTCACCGCCGTAATGATGGATGGCCGCATAGACCATGGCGCTGCCAACTTCCAGCTTATCCGCGCTATGTTCATAAGCAGTTGATTGTTTTAGAATTGCGCTATCAGTCAGGGTTTGCCCGCCTTCCTCTTTTGCCCTAGTTGATTCTTCCCATGCCTCACCATCCGGTCCGGTCTCATTTTCAAAACGGCTTTGGATTTCACTGAGCATATACTGGCCAAAATCATCCATGATTTGCCCACGTATATTGCGATTTGAAACCGCCGCCAGCTTTTGCATTACTTCATCTTGTCCCTGAAATTCCATTCTGATCATGGTTTAAAATCCTTTCAGGGAATCGCGGTTAAAGATACGGTTCGGGCCGTCAACTTTGGCAATAGCCGCCGCTGATTTTGGCTCCCCCCCCCCTTGATCAATCTTGATTTTACCGCTTGAAATGGCCTCAAGCCGCTTTATGACATCGTCATAATCCTGTCGTAAGTCTTCTGTGTAACGACCACGATTAAGACGATAAAAAGCCAATGTGCAGCACATATTGGTCAATGCTGGCGGCGTAGAAGAAAGAGGCAAATCGTACCGACCACCCAAATACAAATCGATAGTCGAAGACGCATCCAACAAAGCCTTGTCCAAAACTTCATCAACAATTTCACCTGTATATGGCTCGGCAAAATCCGTGAGCTGGATTAAATCCTTTTCTTCGTAACGCTCGAGCATGTCTGTTTTATCTGCGTATGACATGGTCTACCTCCGCTCAGAAATAGCGATTGTCGCATTTTCATGGAAATAAACAGAAATATGTGAATATTCTTGTTTACGTGAGATCGGATCTGCAATCGAAAAAGTATCTACACGGGGATACAAAAAAGTATGATCGGCAGCAGTCGCCCTAACATCTGCACCACCGAGACGAAAAGATATTTTCCCGGTTGTTTCTAGTGTAATCACCTTTGTTTCCTCGTCAAACTCAACCTCAACAGTACTTTCCGCTGCTTTTGTATGGTTATGTGCACCGCCGTCAAAATAACGCAAAACCGGAATTGCGTGACCATTATCATCTGTTTGAAGCAATGTAGATTCAGAAGTAGTCATGAATAAAATTCCTGATTAGCAAGTTGAAAAGAGATCCGTACTCTCCGGACTGTCACGCCTATGATCGGGGGTGCGGCGTCCCACCCTTGCCCGTTATTAAGGGCTTTCGCAGGTAGGTTATTTTTTCTTGGCGGCTTCCAGCTCTTTTTCAGTTGCCTCAAGTTTCGCCTTGGTCTCTTTCAGCTCAGCTTCAAGATTGGTGTTTTTTTCCCCTGCAACAACCAGCTTTTTGTTAGCTTCTTTAAGAGCCTTATCGTCTGCTGAAGTTTCGAAATCAGCGACGGAGTCCACCACCACAAGGTTTGGCTCAGACTTGATCTGTTCGAGTTGATCTTTGGTAAGATCCTTAACATTAATCAGTGTAGGATTTTCGTTGAACTTGTAACCAGCGCGACGAAAGCCACCCTTGACGCGGGATATAACCGCGATTTGTTCAGTTTTCTTTGTGTTTCCCATCGTTTTATCCTTTTAAGCTTGATGGTTAAAAATGAAGGTTTAAGTCAAAAAGCGGATTAATCCAGCCACGGCACAACCAAAAGCTCAGCTGTATTGCGGTGAGTGTTTGTTGCCCCGGCTGCATTACGTTCTGCTTCAAGAAGTTCTTTACCAGCATCTCTATTGGATGGCCCAACGACCAGCAGTCTTGGCTTAATACGCAACGGACGACCGTTGTCACCTTTGAATTTTTCCATTGCTGTATAAGCCGTAGAATAATTATCAGCAGTCAAATCTTGTTTAGAACCAAATATTAATTGCCACAGACCAACGCCAACGTTCATCCGAGCATCGACGCCATAGATGAATTTCTTGCGCATAAAGACATTTTCATCTTTATCATCATCAAGGGCTGTGAATTTGAATGGATTGCGTTCTTGGAAAATGATCGGCTTGACTGCTTTTGTGTCATCAATCAGGAACCACGCGTTTCCGGTTCCACCTCCAGAATTCGATACAGATATTTCATTGCCGTTTTCATCAAGAACTGGATGATCTGTATCGATTAGATACTGTCCATCATAACAGGCCGTTGTGAATGAAGCAGCAAGCAGATCAAAAACGAGCTCATCTGGATGATTTGCAGCATCGTCACCAAGTTGGGAAACAAGCGGAGAGTAAACACCAAGATTATCATCTTCAATATGATCTCTATCAACAGAAACAGTTCCCTCAAAAGGTTCATTCTTGATAGTAAATGCATGGTTCTTGAGATTTTGAATAACACGATCTCCAACCCATTTACGGATACGGGTCGATGCACCCAACCACCCGTAAACGTTCTCGGATGTAGAGGACGTTGTCCTCATTGCTACACGTTGCCACTGCGGTTCAGCTTTTCCAAATGACGCATCATATAGGGATACGAAAGTTTTGCGGATCGCATCCAACGCTTGTTTGTTAATCAACATTTTTAAAATCCTCTTCGATTTATATTTAAAATTCTGATTTTTGGTTGCGGGGGAAGGACTCGAACCTTCGACCTTTAGGTTATGGGCCTAACGAGCTGCCGCTGCTCTACCCCGCGCTCAAAAAAAACTACTTGTAATTCACCCAAACGCCGCCAGCATCAACATCGACAATTTCACCAGCAACGCTACGTGTCTCGGTTCCATCTGTTTTTGCAACGGTCTCGTCATCAACGATGTAACAATTATTACCGATATCAGATGCTGTGATTTCATCAGCACCGCTGCTGTTGTCATAGCAGAAGCAACCAATTTCATATTCTACTGACACATCACCAGCTGAACCGGAAGCGTTATCCGCATAGGCTTTGGCTCGCCCCGGCTTTGCAAGCGTTGTTGCAACACTCCCCGGCACAAGATTACCTAAAGCATCACGGGCAACCTGTGCTCCGGCATAAATGGTGACACCTGCCGCAAGAGGAGCGTGGAAAGTTTTGCCGTCTCTTTGTTTGGTGTCTCTGTCTTGAGTTAAAGCCATTTTAAAATCTCCTTAAACTGGGCGTTAAGCTTTATTAAATTTGTAGGAAAGAAACCGATATTTAGGCGGCGTCTTTGCTTTTGTCTTTCTTCTTGAGATCTTCTAGATCAACGCCGAGCTGTTTTGCCACTTCAACATCCTCCTGCGTCAAACCACCATTTTCATCAGCATGTTTCTTCGCGGCTGCAGTTTCATCGCCAGAGACAATCGCCGGAGCTTTTTCTACAAACTGCTCGAAAGCTGTCATATCTTTTGTCGCCAAATCGATTGCCCATTCCTTCATACCGGGAGAAACTTTTCCGGCTTTCATAGCTGCAATAACAGCGTCTTGAGCAGCCTTCTCAGTTGTGCCTTTTTCCAGCTTATCCATACGGGTAGCAAGCTCGTCATACATGGTTTTAGGCACATATGCTTCAGGATCAGGCTTACGCGCTTTTGCTGTTTCATTGATGCGCTTTGATGCTGTCTCAACCACGGTGGCCGTATCAGCGTCTTCATCAAGACCTAAAGCCTTTTTCAATGTTGCAACATCTTCAGTAGTTTTTTGGGCCGTCTCATGATTCTTTTGTGCTGCAGCCAAAATTTCCTTTTCACTGGTTTTTTCAGGATCAAGACCAAGCGATTTGGCCAAAGCAATAAGTTCGGGTTTCATGGATTTCTCCTCTGATTGAGTTTGGGTTTGATTAGATTTTTCCTTGCTGGCAAGCGCCTGCATAGGACGAAAATTAGGATCGTTGGTGATTGTGCCACCAGTGATGGCTAGGATTTCTCCGCTGGTTTTATTCCGCATGAATGTTGCCGAAAAATAGCGATATTCTTTACTGTCCAGTTCTTCGCGCCCTTTGGGGGTCCAGTCCGGTTCTCCCCAGATACTTCCATCTTCGCGGGCTTCGTAACGTTTAAACCATCCCGCAGCTTTCACCGAGGTTCCTACCGGTGCAAGCTGACGGGCATGGTCGCGGTCAATCATTGCGTAGTTGATTAATTCTGCCGCCATGGATCTTTGAACAACAGCTTCAGGATTGGAGAGACGATACGGGCCGCGACCGTCTGCGCCACACCATTCCTTTTGCGCAGGAAAGATCTGCACCATCTGGCTAGTACCTAACAGCACAATGGCGATGCCAATGCTTACATCGTCTTTCTCCTTAGCTGCGATTTCTTGTTGAATTTCATATTTCATAGTCTGCATCTTAAAAAGATACGGGACATCGGGGCAGCCTGAACGGGTTCAGGGGCAGCTTTAAGACTATATTGATTAATATGAAAGAGAATCTGCCGCTTGCAAACGACTTTTAGATATAAGTCAAACCGCGTTTAATTTTTACGAGGTTCGTTTAATTTTGCCTCAAAATTATTTTTAGGCAGCAATTACAGTATAAACATTTCATCGCTTTGTACAGGCTTCTATGGCGAAAATTTATATTTGAATTTTTGGAATAAAAAACGGTATAATGGAAATGGGAAGTAGCTAGCCGCTATCCGGTGCCACATGGACTTCCCTGTCGGGTTCGGAAAGGATAGCTACTCCGGGCTTTTTTATGGACGATCTCTGTCGCAATACCACACCCGATCAGGCATTTTTGCACAATGTCCTTTTAGTGTCCCGTAACTTTCCTGTATAAATGAGACCTGTTGAGCTGTTGGCAAAGACACAAACTGGTAAAGACCGGTCATGTATGGCTCAGCAGACTTATCGATCATACGAACTTTCTTCCCAGCACGCATGGCCACAATTTGAAGATTCCTAATTTTAAACCGCAAGGCCATTGTTGCCGGGTCGCTTAATACATCATCGCTCTTAAGCGGAAAAAAGCTGGTAATAACAATAGAATATTTATCCGGCGCGCACACAGCCTTTTCCTGCCCGTGATTGAATAATAAACACGAATCAAGCAATTGATCCGTATAAATCTCAGTTTCAGAGAATAGCCAATTACTTTGCCAATCATCCTCCGCATACGCCATCGCGGGCAAAATAAAACACAAGCTAACAGCCAATAAAAACACGCGCATAAGTTTACCTTTTCATTTATGGATTGAAAATATCTTATTCAGTTTTACGTCGATATACAAGAGCACCTGCCCTTTGCTTCATAAAATAACGTTCTTTCTCTGCCTTGAAAGTTGTGACCCCGTTCCAACCATCCTTGCCCGTATCAAACAAAACAAAGCCGTTAACCTCTTCGCCCTCCACGCTCCAGCGTGCCAAATATTTCTTACGCAGCGTCTTTCTGCCTTTTGGATATTCCTCCCAAACATACCAGATTTCATCAGGATCTTTTATGGTTCTGGCTAAAAACCCCAAATATCGGTAGCGCATATCTTTGTGAATTTTGAGCTTACCGGATGCAGTCTTAAACAAATCATCACTGATAATGACTGGCTCACCCATCACATCCATAAACACGCTTTCTTTTCCGCTTTTATCAAACTCACGCAAAAAAGTTTTCACATATTGCTTATCCAAAAGCCCCTCTTGATAAAGCACATGCTTTCCAAGATCACGCGGATCTGGCATTACCACTTTTGCTGGATTGCCAACATACGGCACATCCAGCGGTCTATCCAAAGGCGGCGGCGTTAACGATTTCATGCGCGCCTGACCGATATTGAAATCAAACCCCGGATATATGCCACTGGGGACACGGGTAATCTCCCCGGTACGATTGTTAACAAAAGTGCGTTTTTGCTTTGGTAAATCCTTGTCATCCGTAATCTTGTAACCTCTGCGCTCCAAATCACGCTCAGAGAGTTGCTGTACAACACAACGGCATCCCCAACCATTGGGAGGGTAGAACTGCGCCCAAAATGGATGATCAACTGGCAAAACAATATCGTGCCAGGCACGATGTTGGTCACGTGTATAGTTATCCTGAACAGCAATATATCGCAAATATGGACGCGTTTTCTTGTTTCGTTGAATTCGTTGCCAATGCCCCGCCGCATAGGATGAACGAAGATTTGTGTTATAAATGGTACGGAGGCGGGGCGAAGAACCCAACTGCACCATTTTCTTTTCCCCGGTCTTAGGGTCTGTCATTTCCTTGAGACCCCACCAGCCCTTCTCGGCCAGTGTCGGCTCCAACCGTTTGGCAAATTCTTTAAACGGCACGCCTTGTGTAATGGCTTCATCAAGAGCGCCTCGAATGTCCTGCAAAATATCGTTGCGCATAGCTTTAGCCACCGTAAACGCATAGGCATGCTCTTCATGCCAGACATCCTGCCAGCTAAAGCCCGTCTGATATCCTTTCTTACGAAAGTAATCGACAGCTTCTTTGGGAGGTAAGGGTTTGATTTTTAGTTCAGACACCCTGTGTAATCCTTCATACGTTTATCCACAGCGACTTCCTCCTAATCGATACACCCAGTTCCGGCGTAACCGTTTTGCACCTTCTCTTGGAGTTTATCGTTTGCTTCTTTTAGGTGATCAACTAGACCTTCTAATCGTTCAATCTCTTGATCCTTGCCCTTGTTGGCAGCGTGTAGGGCGGTGATTTCTTTTTCCAGATTTTTGACCTTTTCTGCGTTTAGCCAGTACATTACCGATTTCCCGTATTTACTCAGTTTTGGTTTATTACGGGTGCTTTTTGGTGTTAACAATTTCAAATTTTTGCATATTTGGGTGATTGTCCATCCAGTGACATATCCGCCAGTCCATTGCAGCAAAGAACTTCGGATAATATCTTGCTTATCTGGATCACCACCCCAAGAGCCAAACCATGATTTATCAATCTGCTCATCTGTAAGTATGTATTTTTCGGGTGTCATACTTCTCTTCCTTCTGTTGAAATTGCAAAAACCTTCACTGGCTCATTGCCAAAGTGCGGGTGCGTGATTGTCTTGACTATGTATCCTTCCCATTTGCGCCTTATGATACGCGATTCATCATCACCGCTCGGATAACCAAGCGTTATAACAAGGGTATCAAACGTCTTTCCTTCTATGCGCTTGCGCCAGTACTCATTGTAAAGGCGATATTCCTCCGGCTTTTCTCTTGCCTCTATCTTGTGAAAAAATTCACCTTTTACGACCAAGTATAGGGTGGCCATGAAATCACCTCTCAAATAATCTACTGCCGATACCATATCCAGAACAGTGGCGCGGTGGGCAAACTTTTACGCCGTCTTCCCGAACAACAACGCCCGGTGTTTCGTATGAGCTACCATCAATGTTTTTAACAACACGGTAATATTCTCCACCTTCAATAGTTATTTTGATGATATAACCGGAAGAAATTAGCGCCAACATAGCTGGCATTGGGACTTTTTCCCCGGTAAAATTCACAACGTCCTGACGTGTAAAATCACCGCCTTTACCGACTGCCCCCTGCTTGACCATCTCAATCATATCGGCGAGCAATTTTTTTGCCCTGACACCAGGCAATTTATTTTGTTTTGGTGGGTTAATCCTTCCCTCTGGCTCCGGTTCGTGGGGCAAAAGCAACTCTAAATGCCGTTTACTATGATAGAACCGTTTAATAAGGCCTGATTGTTCGAGGTCTTTAGCAGCATTATTAACTATGCTTTTATCAACATTTAAAGCCTTGGCAAGTTCGAACGGTCGTGCAACTTCCCTTTTACCACGCAAACTAACAATCAGTTTATAAACTCGCTCTTTATTTGTCCCTGAGCGGATTATTTCTCTTTTTGGCGGAGCTTTCTTAGGCTGGTGTTCTTTTGAGGCGATTTGTTGTTTTTTATCGACCTTCCCCCCTTTTATAGAAACGCTTTTTACATCTCCATTAACCGGAAACATGAACCCATAGAATTTTTGAGCATCCTTAATAATTTTATCAGCGCCAACGCCTTTTGCATTTGCTTTAATTGAGTAGTCAAGCGCCCAGCCGCGTACTTCATAATCAGCATATTCTTGATGTTCCATATCATTTGTCCTTAATGTCGTAATTAACCTGCCCGGCCATATTCCCCATGAAATTAACCTGGGCTATTTGTTCGACGGCCTTTGTTAAATCCAATTCCCCCGCAATTTCCAAAAGCTTTTGCTGAAACTCCTCATATGATGAACTTTCCCTTGCGGCTTTTTCAATAACAGCTTTGATAGGAGAAAACGTTTCCTCCCAACCTTCCGCTGCGCTTTCAGCAAGTTCATCAAGAACATCTCTGTGCTGCGATTTTTTCTGAGCTGCTGTGTCTTCTTTATTGTCAGGATTTTTCTGCGCTGGAGGTGCTGTGTTAATTTGAGGAATGCGCAGCGTGTCTTTCTCATCTTCAGGCGCTGCAAAGCCGACCTGTTCGCGCAATGATTTTTCTGATATTCGCATACCAAAACGTACGGCTTTATCTGCCCCACTCAAAACCTTTTCGATATCGACATTTTCTGCACGACCAATGCGGATGCGAGGATAAGCTTTTTGCGGCCCGAAATTTAGATTAATCATCGGCTGCACAAGCTGGCGATTTAGCGTCGCTGCAAGCTGCTTGGCATCGCTACGCTCAATATCATGTTTCACTTCGTTATGGACTTCGGCCTGTGATTTTGACGACCCGTTATCTGTAGTCATGGTTTGCCCAAGGACTATCTTTGAAATCTGCTCATCCACATAACGGCAAAGCTTTTCGAAACCATCTGTTGTCTGGCTCTTGTTCTGGGATTCCACAAAATCAATCTGCATTGATTCAGGAATAATGGCCGCTGCGTCCGACCCGATATTAGCAACGGCACGTAACAATACGCGTTTATCTTCGTCACTAGAACCAGATCCATATTTCCCAACACGGATTGGCTGGCCGTATGCTTCAAGAAAAGTAACCCAGTCTTTGATTGAAAAATTCTTGAACAGGTACATCCAGAACACCGGACGCACAATGCCACCTCGGATTGGCAAACCTGATTTTGCCCGATGTTTATGAATGATGAATTTGTAAGGCGCTAAAGGCTCCACACCGGCATCTGTGCGTAAATGCAATGTTTCACCATCGTTGCGATCAAACTTGAACCAACGCGGATCACGGTGTTTTAAATCTATTGGCATCCATTGCGATGCAGACGTATCCCAAATAATTTCAGTTGCACTGAAGCCTTTCCCAAGCGCATCTAAAATATCAACGAGTTCTTCTTCTAGTGTGTCACGATCAAGCCAACTTTCGATAAACTCCGCATGACGGACAGCCTGCTTATCATCACTGGCCGATTCTACGGTAATTTCAAGCTGTGATACGGCACGTTTTCTCGTACCAAGAACAGAATGATAATGCCCTTCCTTTTCTTCGATTTCCTCAGCCATACCCAAATAGGCTTCAATTTCTCCATCATCAGCTTCGCGCAAAATATTGGAAAGCTTGTAAGGATTGAGTCCCGTTGTAATATGCCCGTTTAAAATTGAGCGCACACCACTCATTGTCGGGGTTGCCTGTTCTTCACGAAGCTGGCTCTTTTGGATCGGATATCCATACATATCAACCAATTGCGCCATCTAAAATGCTCCTCTGTTATTGCCAAAATTACGAGACCTGCACAGCCCCAGATCTTCGGTATGGTCTGGCTGCATACCAAGTTTTGGTATTGGAACGTTTACTTGCTGCTCTGGAAATACTGGTTGATAGCCATATTCGGTTGATTCCTGAAGCGTAGCCCAATATGCCCCGGCAAACGCGACCAAGGAATCACCGTGACGCTGCTGACCGTCTTTTCCTTTTAAACGTGGAATCTGTGGTACACCGCCAACGACAACAGCCGTACGGTGATCTTGCAGGACGTCAGCATCTTTTGGAATCTGAACATTACTATCCTGCATTGCCCCCTTATAGGCGGGAAAAGCCTCTTCGTACCAAGACGCACTAATTTTTATGGCATGTATCAAATGCGGACCGTAACGCTCCTGCATTTTCTCTGATATGCCGAAGCCATTACCCGTGGCATCCATAAAACCCGGTATCTTTCTTGGGAGCCTATCGACAATGTAATAAAGAATTTGCTCTTGCTGTGTTGAAGGAATGTTATGCATCTCGAGCATAAAAGGAACGCGACGTCTCATATTTTTTTCAATGGTCATCGGAGCAAAAATTGCCAAGTCCCCTTTTCTGGCAAAATCTGATCCGAAACTGTGTTGTCTATCCTTATCCAAACCCTCAAGCAATAGCTTAAGATTTTCTTCACACCAATCTGAAACGATCTTCGTTTTCTTCTCCATGGACATTAAGAAGAACTCATCTTTTTGTTTAAAGCTTACGATCGGCACTTCAACCATACACGGTTCAACAAGCACGCCCGGAAAATACACACCACCGGATTTGCGCGGAATTACATCCAGTTCTTCATCTGCACCATCGCCATAGAATTCATAAATCTCCTCTACGAATTTCTTGCGCCCCTCTTCCGTGGCCTCCGTGCCGCGCACCAAGCAAATACGCTCATAAAGACCGTCATTGATAGCGTCCTGAAAAGTTATGGTCACAAGCTTATGTTTAGTGAACCCTTTGCGCTTTTCTTTAATAGCTTGAACCTGTTGATTAAAAACATTATCCACGCCGTCATGAGTGGAAACCACCAAAACACGACCACCCCACATCAAAAGCGCGTATGCTGCTTTTAGAACCTCTTCAAGCTCATCATGGAATGCCGCTTCATCAATAATGACGTAACCTTGCATACCACGAAGAGATCGCGCACTAGATGGCAGTGCAATAATTTCAAATCCAGAAGCAAAACGAATACGGAATGCCTTGATTTCTTTTGTCTCACCATGCTCATCAACATCTTCAAAAACACAATCTTCAACCTTGCTACAGGCTTGTTCAAATATTTTTGCCCAATCTGCACAAACATTGATAAATTCACGAGCCATCTCCAAATTATAGCCCATGTAAAATACATTCATTCCACCAGCCTTACGCGAGGATGCGGCAACCATCGTGGCATCCGCACCTACACCCCATGTAATTCCGATTCTGCGTGATTTTGGTACAAATACAACCTGATGAGCAGCTGTTGTCGCCATCAGTTTTGCCTGATATGGCAAAAAGATATTACCTATTTCATCTTTAACATCTTGTGGTAATGATCCCGGCAATGGTTTCTTCACTGAATTCTCATCCATTAGGAACCCCCAAGAATTTCCTCTTCAGCTCATCAACCATATCTGCTGACAACCCTTTTTCACGAGCTGCATTTTCCACGATTTTTGAAGCCTTCTTCATGGCTTCTTTTTCCGCTTCTTTCTGAATCTTCATTTCACGATCTGTATCAATTGAATGCGCCTTAGTAAGCTTCTCAAGCGCAATGGCAACTTTCATCGCATCACCGGATTTTAACTTCTCTTTCCCTTCACCATCTTCATCATCAGCATGCACAAGAATATCCATAATGATCGTATGCAAAAGCTCTATGTTTGTTCTGGCCACTTGAGAGGTTGGCTTATCACCAAAATGCTGAGCAATACTTTCTGCCATATAACGTGAGTTTCGTATCTTTGAAGTTATACGATCAACATGCTTTGTGTAGCGATGTAAAGAGGAGCGGCTAACTTCAACATTATACTCATTGCCTAGCGCATCGATCATTTCATCGAGCGTAAATCCCTCTTCACGAATACTTGCTATGTATTCACGGACTTCTTTGGGAAGCTTAAGGATGCTAGATTTGCGCGGCATAATGTTTCTCCTAACTCAAGGAAGGCTTACAAATACCATCCACGACTTCCATGCCTTCAGCCACGTATTGCCCACGACGAGTGAGGGTTGCGACCATGACTTTGTCTTCATACCACTCAATTTTTACCAACCCACGTTCTTGCAAAAACGCTAAATCTTCGCGGATAGCCGTCCGTGTTGCCACGTGCCCTATATTCTGTGATGCCGTTTCTAAAACAGCTTCATTCGCAGTATTGCCAACTGCACCATGCAATACCCGCAAAAGCACCAAGCGACGATCCTCCGTCATGAACTCTTCATATTTTTTTGTCATTTGGTAGCTCTCCAAAATTTATCCATTCGATTAACTTGCTTTTCTAAGCGTTCGATAAGCCCTTCCGCGCCGTCTAAGCTTTCATCAACACGCTTTAACTCACCCCTGAACTCCCCGCTTAACTTTAAAACTGATTTTTCAAGACGATGAAAATCATCTTTGGTTGGACTGTTCTTTTGCTGATTTTCAAGCGACTGAACGCGTGTTTTGACCTCGTCCATTTCGCCCTTAATTTCTTTTTCCAAATTTGTAACATCTGTCACAAGTTTTACTGGGGCGAATTTGTCCTTTAACCACAAAACTAAAAGAGCCAGAATAAATTGAAATAACAGTGATATTCCAACACCATACTCAGAAATAAAACTCATAATTCCACCCATAAAATCCCCCACTAAAAATAAGCACGATTGTGCCAGCCGCTGCGATATTTCAGCAGAGCTGGATCCTTTAACATTAAAAGATCGTAAAACCCGCGCGCATGAGCGCGTTGCGCAGATAAAATACTCGCTGAATCACATTTCATAATTGCCGAAAGCGTCTTTTTACCGATAATCCCATCATCAACAATATGCTCTCCACCAGCAGCCCAAACAGAACGCTGCAACAATTTATGAGCCTGAACAGCCCCCATGTTCACAGCCATATCCATTGTCTTAATAGCAATATCGGAAGGAAGCCGATCATAGTAATATTTTAACCAATAGTGTATTAAATACAGTTCTATGGCTATTTCTGGATTATCCTTAAGGAGCTTTATATCAGCGATATCGATGTCTCCATCAAAATCCAGATCAAAACCGGAAATGTCATCCATATTACGCACAGTGCGTAATGACCATCCCCACGCTGTTGCTCCTCCGGCATCATCTTTGTCATCAGAAAAAACGCCCTCATGAAAAAACACAAACGCTAAAGCGGCATCGAATTCTCCCATGCCTTTTTTAGGGAGACGTTGAAAAAAAAGCGGCAAGGTATCGATACTATAAACCGACACCTCGCTTTGATTTTCGTACGGAGAATTATGGTTGGTATTAACATCGTGATTCATAAAGGCATTTCATAGGAAAACACCTTTATTGGGCAGCCTGAACTGGTTCAGGATAAATCATAATGGGAGAGAAGTTTGGCCGTCGTCCTGCTTTTCTTCAGCCCGGACTTTAAAAACATAGCGCTCTGTACACCACAGCGTCCGTGCAATCTTCCCGGCTGGGACATTCATTTTGCTCAGTTCTACAATACGTGCACGCTTCCCTAAACTGACAGGAACATCAAAATACATCCCTCCGTAAGTCTGCGCTATTTTTTTTGCTGCGTCTAGTCCGACAACAACACTTAACGGCGAATTTTTCCCCGGTGAACACGGTATATGCAAACGAACACCGCCGAATTCCATTGAAATTTGCTCCGCAGCATCTTCTCCAACCAGCTTGGTTATACTTGCCAGAGTCGGGTTTTCACTTAGATCATCATAAAAATCATCCATGACCACCCTCCGACCGGATCATCCGGCCATAGGTTTCAGCTAAAACATAAAGCTCGTCTGCTGATAGTGTGTAAGGATGTGTTGGTAATGAAAGTGATTCAAGTCCCAAAATTTGCACCTGCGCATTAACGACATGCGCTGCATGTAAAATCGCCTGTGCGTTGGCAAGGTTCTCCTGATTGTTACAGTTTAATACACTAAAAACCTTGTATTCTTGTTCACCCGGACGTTCATATCCAGCCCGTTTCATCCACGAACGCAATCCTGCAATTACGGCATCAGCCTTGCTCGGCGTTAAAAATTGCACTGCATCGACCTTTGCCATTCGGCGCACATAAGCCGCTATTGCTTCCTCTGACGGGTCGCGCACTTGCCCTAATTGATAAAGCGAAAGCCAAAGCGCCCGGATCAAAGATGCCTGAACCCCAGCAGCCATCTTTCTTTTGCCCGCGCGTTTTGGTTTTGACTTTTTAAATCCGAACTCTTTAAACCGCTCTATAACGGCCTTTAAATCCTTATTACCCATCTCTTTTAAAGAAGTCTTACCCGTTGCCCCATCGAGGAGAGCGCGGTAACTCTCCTCGTTTAAAGCAAGTTCCTTCTTGGCCACATGGATCAAGGCAATCAGGCGGTTTCTTGATGCTTTTTTTGGGGCTGTTTTTATCATGGTCTACACCTTTGCGATATCCAGTGGTAACGTCTTCCACTCTGCATCCGACGAGGGGCGAGACTGGAAGCGAATATATTTTTTAGAACGGTCTACGCGGATGGCATCATCAATAGCTTTCATGGCCTGCTTCCACGTGTCATCCTCGATTTGTATTTGCTTGAGACGCAAAACCTCGCGCACATTAATGCGCCCGTTATCAACCCGAAAAGCATGAGTTACAAGCTTGGCAATCTCCTTATTCGCGCCAGATTCCAGCCATGTACGGATGCACTGATCCACCAAATCTTTAGCAATCTCCAGCTCCGCACCGAAAGCAATATAATCCTGAACGCTTATTATAATACGCTTCGTTCCGCTAAAATTCGTAAACGTTACGTTGCCTTTACTCCCACCACGCGTAATCTGATACTGTTCAGCCAAAAGTTCCATAAAGATTTCGAGTTCAGTAAAAGCGCTGTTTTTAAAAACTGTGATCTCTATTCCCAACGCCTTACCAGCATCAAAAAGTTCATTAACAATGGTATCTTCCATAATTCGCGCTGCACCTACTGAATGTTTCGGCACAAACCGCCCTTGCGCATCTTGTAAATAATCATCTGTATTCATGTTCATTTTCTCCTATCTTTTTGAGAGGTTATGTTCGTGGAAATTTAACTCTGATAATGTTGTCGCCTTCCGGCTCTTGCCCATACCCGGCCATATCAGCTAACCCGTTATCGTTACAATCTTCGCTATTTTCGATATGCTTAACGGACACAGAAATCCGTCTTAGAATGCGCATTAGCGTCGCGACATCTTCATGCTCCAAAACAAGAGCCCCGCTCGGTGTACGACTTTGTAAAAGAGCATGACTTAACAAATTAATCTCTTGCGAAATCGTCATTGCGTTCCTCCCCTTTTTGTGTTGAAAGGACATGTGCGACAGGATTTGAAAAGCTGAACACGTTGAGCGTTAGCCGTAGAAAACGGTTTTGCTTGCTCCTCGGCACACTTGGAAGAAGATATCTCGCCCAAGACCGGGCATTCGACATTAGATTTTCCAAGGCGCACCTTGATTGTACGGTATACCTTTTCTATATCTCCGGTATATTTGTCCTTTAAAACAAGGTTAACAGTGGTAGCCGAATAGCCAAGTTTGCGTGCGACCGCCGCCTGAGATGTTTCCTTACAAGCCTGCTTCAAAATCTCAAGTTCCATCATTGTCTGGCTCCTTTTTGATCTGGAAGAATTGTGCGTTGTTCATTTTGATCATAAACAACGACAGCGCTTTTTATTATCGGCGGCAAATGTCCTGTATTCCTTGTTGGAATAAACACGTATTTTGAATGTTCACTATGTATTTCTGAACGACCCTTTATATAACCTGCATGAGCAAGTGCCCCGGTATAATTTAACGCATTTTCCAAAGAACAACCGGTATTTACAGCCAGTTCCATGGGCGTAAAATTGCGCATCATCTTTATTGTTCGCCACATATAGTCAGTCATTAAATATTTAATGACCAAATGACCTGTATTTTCGGGCAAACTCTGTAGATCCGGGATAACCCGTTCCTTAAAAACCAACCTCCACGTAAGTGGCTTCCTTATAGAATGCACCCTTTCAATTACGTCTGCTTTCTCTAAATCTGAGAGGTAGCTGATAATGGAATGTCTGGATATGTCTGGGTGGGCTTTTTGGAAATCGGAAATTTTGATAAGAACGTCTTTAGCGTTTGTGATTGTCTGCCACAAACGCTCTCGTTTGGTTTCTACCGTCATGCTGCCCTCCGTGCTGGAGATAATCCAGTCGCTAATCGGTCTGCACCGAAAATATCAAAAGAGACAGTTTTTAAATCTTGTAGCTCCGCGAATTCCCTAACGTGATGCAAATTAACACATATACGCCTGGGACGTCCCTGTGAAACTTTATGAATACGTGCAAGTAAATCATCTTCAATATGAATATCCTGACAAAACATCTCGGATAAAATGCGTGCATCCTGCAAATCAGCCGGAACTGCCGCAACAAACGGTTCCTGGATACGGTTATGGAATCGTTCGTCTTTCTCCAATTTTTGGATAAGGAGTTCTTCCCCGATTAACACGGTCGGAATCATTGTTTTGTCCTGAATTTCGCGCACAAGATTGTAGATTTTCTTGTCAACCAGCAAATCAAACTCATCGATAATCAAAGGCTTTCCTGTGATAATAAGCTGCTCAATGATTTTGTTGATCTTATCGTTGATCGTCCCTTTCATTCTGACGCCAAGCTCACCAAGCAAAGAGTCACAGAAAGAACGTTGTGTCCAGCTAAAGCCTGCCTGAAGATATAAGGCTTGATACTGGTTCGCTGCACGAATGGCAGATACTGTTTTACCGTAGCCGGAAAAGCCATGGAAGGTCGTCATGCTAGGTATATGATCTGGAGCATTAATTGCCCGTTCAAGTACCTCGGTAAATAACGTGACGTTTTTTAGGGGGGCGGTTAGGTGCATTTACTTTTCTCCTATTTGGAACCATGCGCTTCCAAACTCTTCCAGCACGCTCTTATGTGCCCGCCATTCTGAACGAGTTTGATAACGCTCTAACCAGCTCAGATCTTCTGAACTAATGCAGTCACCGCTTGCACGGCGTTTTTCAAGGTTAGTAGCACGAGCGAGGCGACCTTCCCTGGATTCGAGTGAAATAATTTCCGGTTTGGAAGAAGAAAGCTCCCGCGTAGTTTTTTCGTGGGCCGCTTGTTGTTCTGGAGTCAAAGGAGTCTGCTCCAGAGGAGTGAATGTGTTTAACGCTTCCTGCGCTGCTGTTATTGCTGGGCTGCTATGTTCTTTTTCTGCCCTAAAGTCAACTACGTTTGCTGCTTCTTTCGCATGAGCTCTTAAGACATGTTCAACCATGTCATAGGGCTTAATACCGCGTTGAATTTTCTTAATTTCTTTGCGCTTTTCTTTATAAGCAATTTTTTGTGCTTGTTTTGCAGCCTGAGCTAATTCTTTACGCGATATATTGGTACGCTCTGGATCAACCGCCTCGCATATAAAATCGCCTGTTTCGTCCTTGAAAACATAAATCTTCCCAAAATCATCCGGGTGATGCCGCACAAAGACGCGCTGTCCTATATAAAGCGCCAGTTCTGCAGCAATAAACGTAGTATTTTCTGCACGAATTCCAGTTTTTGTAACCGTTCTCCAGCCTTTACCTGAACCAATCGGTGCGAGAAGAACATCGAGAACCCGGATATTATCAACTTTCTTGATCGCACCGCGCCAATTTCTGGCTCGTAAGTTTGGTTCTTCCTTGATTGTACCGTGAACGCGCGCTCCATATACATTGACAGACCAATCATCAATGTATTTCTGAAGCTGCTCCGCCGTCATATCAATTTTAAATAGATTCTTATCGCTTTCACCTAAACGTTGGCTAAACGCCTTCGTCTGCTCAATTTTGCTACGATCTGAAACGTTATGGCCTATAAATCCTGGCAGTAATGGCATCAAATCGTGTTGTAACGTCCTAAATACACGTTCGACAGAGCCTTTGCCTTCCGGTGTGTAAGGCGAACAAATATCTTGATTTATGCCAAGAGCCAAAAGCGCATTCTTGAATCGGTACGAAACAAAATCAGAGCCGTTATCTGTCTTAATTGTATCGGGCACACCCCACTCAATAACGGCTCTGCGTATCAGCATCAAAGATGCTTCCGTCTTTGGCGTTTCAGACACCAAAAACATCGAGCGCTTGCTATAAAGATCGATAATGGCATATAAATTCTTACGTCCGTCCGTGCAAAACGCATCAACTGGCGAAGCATCAATTTCCCAGACCTGATTAAGCCCCGTAACATTCCAATCTGCCTTACCAAAAGCGGGCTGGAATTTGTTTTTGAAACTATCTGGATCTGTTAAATTGAGCAGCAATCCCTTGTTATTTTTCTGCCAATTACAAACAAAACGCTCAAAGCTTCTAATAACAGGCCACGGCTTCTCTATTTCATTTCCCGCTTTATCTTTAACTTTTAAAACACCACCAAATTGTGCCCGGCACAAAGTGCGCACATGCCCGGCTGTCAAATGCGATTGCTTGGTAATAAGAGCAACAATATATGAGGCAACTTCACCGTTTTCTGCCTGTTCAAGTACAGACTTGCCCTTCCGCTTCCCGAAATTCCCGTTAAGCTCTTTAAGTCCACCACCGCTTCTCTTTATGCGCCGCCAGCGCCGCAATGTTTCTATGCTGAATTTTGAATAAATCTCAAAAACCCACTCCGGCGCAAAAGAAAAATTCCCTTTCTGCCCTTCCGCCTCATAAAGCCGCACAAAAGCCTGCTCGGCTTTTAAAATACCCATTCCAGTGCCAGTGCAGAAATTCTCGAATAATGAAATAATGGTAACACGCGCAACCGCCCGCTTTTCCTTTGATGCTTTCTCTTTTTCCTTTTTGTCAGGATCTTCAGGCAAGGCAAAACGCTTAAAATCTCCTTGAGAAACAATGCGCTCGATAATTTGGATTTGCACCGCATCAGGCAAGTTCTTAACGTGATATTCCTTGCCTTTACCCGATTTACGCGGACGCCAAACCCAGTCCTCTTTTTTTGCTTTTAGCTGATATGCCCGCTCTGTACCCGGCATACCGTCAAGTTCCAGCTCGGCTAATTCTTTAGCGGTGTACCATTCCTTAATCATGCACACCCCCTTCATTACAAACAGGGCACGGAATTCCAAGCTTTAGTTCGGTAATGGTTTTTCCTTCATGATATTTCCAATCATCGTCGTAACCACAATAACCACATACAAAATGTACATATTGTGGATCACATCCGGCATCGACAACATGCATGCGTTTTATCGGCTTGCGGCGTGGTGCTTGCTCTTTTGTAAAAAGCTGGTTCATGCCGAAAAAACCTCCCGTAATATAAAGATAACAACGGCCCAAAACGATAAGCTAACAACAAGAAAGACGGGCCATATCACATAATTCGGTTGTTTTAAAAACCAAGCTAAAAAACACATATCTAATCCCTCGCTGCGTAATATTCGTAAGAACCGGATTCTTCGGCGGTGATTCGCAAATATTCTGCCTCTTGTGCCGAAATTTGCGCATGCTGCAGTGATAATCCATAGAAATTTGCGCTTAAGACCCAGCCCAAAACAAAGGAAAGCAGCGCGGTTCGGATAGTGTATTTCATAACACGGCCTCTTTTTGCTGTTTTTGGGAGTGACTCTGCCTCAGAGTTGAGATAGCCTTTTTTCCATTACGAAAAGGAAAAATACGGATGTTGTCGCGGTCATATCGATCCGGCCAGATTTTATAGAGGGGAACTCCTATATATTTGGCTATTTTGGGTTCGACCCTTGGCATCGGAGATCTAAGAGCTTTAGAAACTGCGCTTGCGCAAAATCCCCATTCTTTGGAGAGTTTTTCTAAAGTTTTGCCGCTCTTGCGAAGCGCTGCTTTGATCTCTTCAGGATGCATACCTTGTGACATCTTAATGTATCCTTTTTGCAGTGTTTTTTGTATTCGGGTTATGGAAGGCAATTCCATTTCTTGATTTAATGTTGGCAAAAATGGGCGCATCAGTCAACTCGTTTTTGCGCTTGGTTGGCATGTTTTTTCTATCTATCTGAAAAAACGGGCTTAATTTTTAGTTTTTGTAGTTAGTCTGAAAAATTATTATGCTTGGAAATACTGAAACCAAAGCCGAATATTCGGCGTTAGCCACCAGAATCCAATTTTGCGTGGAATCAGTTGGCCAGTTAAATATTCTGTCGGAAAAAACGGGCATACCAGTGAGAACAATAAGCAATTATTTGTCTGGCAGAAACGATGTTAAGACAGGAGCTTTGGTAAAAATTGCAAAAACCGCTGGTGTAACTGTAGAATGGCTTGCCACTGGCGAAGGGAAACCTCACAAGCCAGATGAGGAAGAAGACTGTCTGTCTGATGAGTACATAAAGAAGAATTATATTCGTCTTGATAATGTAAAAGCAGCGGCTCTGGCATTCCACACACACATCAAAAAAACAAAGCAAAAAATCCCCCCCGAAAAGGCCGCCGATATTATCGTTCTTTTGGCACAAATTGCAGCCGAGGATGATGACGAAAATGTCGATGAAACTAACCTCGTTCGCCTCATAGATTTGACACGCTAAGTTTCGGAATATTTATTTCGGATTCGTCTTTTGTCTTTTTTTATATTTTTTCTTCTAATATACTGATTTTATTAAATAAAAATATAAATCCGAAACGGAAAAAGAATCCGAAATCCGAATCCTGACAAAACCACCCCAACCAATTGATTTAACACAATACATTGTATTTATTCCTAGGTTCCTTTTGTTTCGGACTCTACATTAGTAATTTGTGATAATTAATTCCGTGGTTTTTCCGCGCCCCGATCCCTTGCTTGTAAAAGTCCTGGTAACAGGTATTTCCCTTATATTAAACTCTCTGTAAAGCCTTAATATAAGCTGTGTTCCGGCATTTGAGAGCATAAATCTAGCCCCAATTTTATCCAGCCAAACACACAAAGAAAACACGGCAAACTGCCCTTTTACACCAAAAGACGAGCCCAAATAATTATCCATTGAACCAGACGTTTCTTTGTCGTAAGGCGGATCGAGATACACAAAATCCCCTCTTTTTACCATAGCCCGCATTCTATCAAAAGGCTGATATCCTATACGCACGCCCCGTAAAGCTTTGTGTAAAGCCGTTACCTGATCTTCCGATGGCAATGCCGCCTTCTTTAAATACCCCCACCCAGAATTACACTGCCCGGCTTTATTATATCGCATGTAGCCGTTAAAACAGGTTTTATTGAGGTATATAAATCTGGCTGCTTTTTTTATTTTACTCATATTATGAAAGGCAGATGACCTATCTTTATTTCTTAGTTCATAAAAATATTTCTTGCCATGATGATGCGCACAAAGGGCTTCTATCAGGGCATTAGGGCTGTATTTAACGGCGTTGTACACATTTATTAAATCTGGATTTAAATCGCCTATAAACGCAAACTCCGGCTTAATATGATGGAACAACGCCCCACCTCCAATAAACGGCTCGTAATAATAGTTATATGCAGTTGGTAAAAATGAGGTCAGGTACGGCAAAACACGCGCTTTCCCGCCCGGCCAGCGTAATAATGGCTTAGGCATTGACACAAGTCCTTCTTAATGGCATTCAATTGTATGCAAAATTATGTGGATTATGAATAAGGCAGAGAAACTCTCCAGTATGCTTGGAAAAACCAAGCCCACAAAAAAACACCCATACATCAAAGTGATAGGCGTTCTCGTTATCTCGGCAATAGTCGCAACTATGGCGCTTTATGTCTCATACAATACACAAATATGGGAAAGAAATCAATCTTTACCTATTGCTAATATTGAGGCAACCTCCAGTGCCTTCTTAAACCAAAAGGACTTCCAAAAACCCGAGTTTTCTCAGGCATATGCACATGTTACAGGGAGTAATTTTGAACAAACAATAATATCTGTTGCCAGAAATGCAGGCTTCCCGCTTGTTGCAGTAGAAGACACTAATCAAATTAAAGAAGACAAAGTCCTTATTGCCAGCCCACCATATATCAACGTTACAGGACGGAAAGCAACATCAGACTTCCTTTTAATAAACCGGAAACAACGAATTCGAATTGAGGCTCTGTGGCAACAAAGCCGAGGCTCCATTGACTTAAAGCTTGGTCACTACTACACCATAGCCACAAATGAAGTATATCCTGAAGACTTCGTCATACTAATAATTGATGGTCATGGATGGCGGACAGGCTTGGTTAACTGGTATAAAAAAATGGCAAAAAACTACAATAAACACTCAGACAAAAAGCTTTATATCCTTAACTTAGACGAATTTATGACGTGGATCAGCGCTTTGTAATACGTCAAACTATGTGTCGTTAAAAACACAAACTACAATACTACAAACTATGTGTCGTTAAATTCGTATCATCTGTCGTTAGAAAAATTTTCGAAAATCAGAAAACCAAAACTTCAAAATGCTTCGAAACGCCCGTATATAAACAATTTCATCCCATTATATCCCGTTATATTTCGAATTATCCCGATTCCCTCAAATACTACATACCATCTGTCGGGTTACATTTTTTCCGTTATGGAATAGAAAAAAATGTATAAGTCTGTGAGTAATACTGTGAGTATTCTCCCCCTTCTCCGTAAATTGCACTAATTGTTTTGAAATATTAAGACGTTAGACCGTATTACCGTGCGTTTTGTATAATTTTGCTTTAACCAGCGCGATTTAGAATATTTTTCATTCTTTCACACCCAAATTATAGTTTAAATAATAAAAATAATCCAATAATAGGCAATATTATGAAAAAAAGTTTCAAGTATTATTTTTCATATAATACATTTTTTATGCAAAATAGTGCCTAATAAGATTATTTTCACGTACTTTTTTGATGCAGCGCGATAACTCATTAAAAACACTACAAAATTTTTCTTGTATTTTCCGAAATGCAGTGGTAATTTATGATCATTAACATTAAATAAAAAAGTTGTGTGGGGAGAAAACAAAATGTTAGCAACTCTATTGATGATTGTCTTATCTGTTAATGGCGGACTATTTATGGGAACTATATTATATACGTACCATCTTGGTCTACTAGATTAAGAAGCCATTGTAATAACTGTATTTTTGTAATGCGTGTGGGGCAAATTTATAAAAATCAACAGTTATAAGGAAAAGGGCAAGCCGCCGGAGATATTACTCTGGCGGCTTAATTTTTGCCAGATAGCACCAGCCGCCGCCTCTTCTAAAAGTGACATTTATATAGATATAAGTGCATATTTTATGCGTGGAATTAAAAGATTGAAGAAATCTGTAAGCCGGGTTCTGTCTATAAGACAAACATGCCAAAGACATGCTCCCCTTAAGAGATGGCCATTCATCTAGTGCATATGTTGCCACATGCCTCAAGCAACCGACCCGAGCTATCCAGTGCGAAAAATCACTGTTCATACTAATGCACAAGTGCAAAAACATGAAACGTAGCTCCTATTTGGTTTTGCTTCCAGCGGGGTTTACCAAGCCAGCATCGTTACCGATGACTGCGGTGCGCTCTTACCGCACCTTCTCACCTTTTCCATCTCATTCATAAGAATAAAATGGTAGTTTACTTTTCTTCAGCACTTTCCGTCATACTCACCATAAAGGCAAATGTGCCCGGACGTTATCCGGCGCCGTTTTCCCGTGAAGCCCGGACTTTCCTCTCCTGATAAAATCAGCAGCGGCCATCCGATTTCTTCAATCTTATGCGTAAACTGCCTGAAAATTGCGAGAAACTCAAGATTTATATAAATAAGCTACTACACTTCTTTGATACGACTCAAAGCGATAAGACGCGCCATAGTTTCCTCACAAGCGACGCCTGACTTCCCTGAATGGTCATCATGAAAAACCTGCGGGAAATAATGGCGCTGAAAAGCTGTGACTACATCCATATGAGCCGCCATCGGATTATAACCAAACAAATCAAATAGCTTTTTAGCTTCGAAATCATTACGCACCAAATCACGCGCTTTTTGGCAATCTTCCGACGTAGGATAAGGCATACCCCCTACCCCTTCTTCAGCCAGATAATCCCAATCGAATAATTCACCGGGATCAGTTTTACGCTCTGGCGCGACATCCGAGTGCCCAAGCACATACTTAATATCGTAGTGAGACTGAATTTCATGACACAAACAACGCACAGCATGCATCTGCCCTTCGGGAAATAGCTGATAGCCAAATTCATGCCCCGGATTAACAATCTCAATCCCGATAGAAACCGAATTAACATCACTTTCGCGCTTCCAATAAGCAACGCCAGCATGCCAGGCACGCTTATCCTCTGGCACAAGATCATAGACCGTACCATCTTCATCAACCAAATAATGCGCACTAACCTTGCTTTCAGGATCACTAAGGCGTTCTTTGGCCTCTGCCATGGTTTGCATTCCAGTGTAGTGCAGAAGAATAATGTAAGGATATTTTCCTTCCGGTCGCTCCTCATAATTCAGAGCCTTGGTCTTTTTTAGAAACATTTATGCGCCCCTTCTCGAACAAGTTAATTAGTGTATTAAGTTAATTTAAGGAACGTGGCTTTTGCTATTTAAGCCAATAAAAACGAAAACAGCAATAAAAAAAACTTATGCCCTTTTTCAAATCACCCTATATAACAACAACATGAAAATAGTTCTAAGCAATATCACAATTGATGATCCGGTGTTTCTTGCACCAATGTCAGGCGTTAGCGATCTTCCCTTTCGCCAAATAGTGCAATCATATGGCGCGGGGCTTGTATTTTCCGAGATGATTGCCAGCAGAGAAGCTTTGCGCGCCGCTGACAAAGACAAGAAAAGCAGCACAGCGGAATCCCGCAAAATGCGGCAACGTTACGATCATGATGATAACTCCCCTATCGCTGTTCAGCTCGCTGGATGTGATCCCAAAATTATGGCCAAAGCAGCAAAACTCAACGAAGATCATGGCGCTGATCTGATTGATATAAACTTTGGCTGCCCGGTTAAAAAGGTTGTAAAGAAATTATCCGGCTCTGCCCTTATGCAAGATGAGCCACTAGCAGAAGAAATAATGGCCGCTTGCGTAGATGCGGTTGATATTCCGGTTAGCGTAAAGATGCGATTAGGGTGGGACTGGCGAAACTGCAACGCCGCTTCTTTGGCCGAAAAAGCGCAAAAGGTCGGCGTGCAGATGGTTAGCGTGCATGGCCGCACGCGTGAGCAGCGCTATAAAGGGAATGCTGATTGGAAGGCCGTACGCTCGGTTAAGGACGCCGTGGATATCCCTGTTATCGTTAATGGTGATATATGCAGCCCTGAAGATGCTTTGCGCGCTTTAGATGAATCTGGTGCCGATGGGGTTATGGTTGGCCGCGCAGCGCAAGGGCGTCCTTGGCTTTTGCGCCAGATTATAGACACTCTCAAAGATGGCAAAGCTTCTGATGAACCCAGCGACGAAGAAAAACGCACTCTTATAATAGATCACTATGATGCCATGCTTGAATATTATGGAGAGCGAAACGGCGTCAAAATCGCCCGCAAACATATTAGCTGGTACAGCGCTGGATATAACGGAGCCGCACAGTTCAGAGCAGAAATAAACCAAATGAAAGACCCTGAAGCAATAAAAGAAAAACTAGCCTTGTTCTTCTCTATGAGATAACTTTTTCCAATGACAAAGGCAAAAACCACAGACTTTGAAATCAGAGACATTGTAGAAAAGGATCTAAACACCCTTTCAAGCGTCTTTGTGAGTGCTTTTGAACCAGAAAAAACTGGAGAACACTGGACAAAAGACTCCGCTAGAAATGTCATTGATTATTGGTTTCGCCGTTCCCCTGATGACATGAAAATTATCGCTATCAATCAGGATGGGGGAATTCTGGGCGCTTTCTTTGCAGACATAAAACCATGGTGGGACGGCCCATATATGATTGATGGTGAGTTATTTGTTCGCCCAGATATGCAAAACAAGGGCATTGGCAAACAGCTACTAACGAAATTACTGACCAGAGCCCGCGACAACCACAAAGCGACGCGCTTTGAAACAATGACTTTTCCGCCCGAAAACGAGCATCCTTTGAGCTGGTATCTAAAAATAGGATTTAAGAAAGTTGACGATCTCGCTATCATCAAAGGCTCTATAGAAGAGATTTTGAAGAAACTCGCCTCATCCTAAAAATGCGGGGGTATTTCACGGCGCGCTCTTTCGATAGAGCTTAAAGAGGAATCCTCTTGCCCACTATCACCGCCCATTTGCTCAATTTTACCCCCTAAGCGCACAAGCTTTACTTTTAGCGCCTCGATTTGCTTCCACTGATCGGTAATAACGTCATTCATCTCGGCAATTTGCTGATCATGATGAGCCAACGTTGTTTCTATATCTATTAATTTGTTATCCATAGGAAAGCTTCATATCACAAGCGGTCGCTTTTTTGTACTGTAAGTTCTGTTTATAATAGATAAAAATAACGCTATGATGGCCAACGCATAATATTTATAGAGATTAAGAAAGAACAATATCATATGTCACAAAAGCTGATTATCATCTTATGTGCCCTTGCTTTTGGCATAGGTTTAGCTTCGTGGAACACAACCCCACCTTCAGCTCTTGTGGAAAGCAATCTTACAGAGGGAAAAACAAAAGTTAAGAATTTCGCTTTTACTTCGATAGATGGGCGAAAACGTGTTTTAAGCGATTTTCATGGCAAAACAGTATTTATAAATAGCTGGTTTACACACTGCCCCCCTTGCATAGCAGAAATGCCTCAATTATTGCAGCTTGCCCAGAAGCACTCGGATGATATGGTTTTCATTGCCTTATCGATTGACAGAAACGTAGCCGATTTACAGCGTTACCTTAGCCGCCTCCCGAGAAACACCCGCGCCTTAACCGAAAAGGATAATGTCTTTTTCGTTCATGATGATGGCAATATCATTTCCGGGACTATGCTTGGTGTCAAAGGGTTCCCGCAAACCATTATTGTCAATCATGAAGGCCATCAATTACAAAAAATCAAAGAAGCAATCGACTGGCTTTCCCCGAAAGTCGAAAAGATATTTTCTGAACAACCCTTGCCTGATGTACAACCCCTAAAGCATACAAATAAGAACGATAAGTAATTTATCCAACGGTTTAATGCACTGCCGCGCAGAATGTCTTGACCATAAACAGGCAATGTCGTTATTAATAGAGAAATATTATACGTAAAATTACTTTACTTGGGTACCTTTCCCGAAGGGATGAATGACTATGGGATTTAAAAAAACATCCGAAGGACGCGTGTTTTTTAAAAATGCAGATAATGACGACTTACCAGCTACGTCGATTAATCCCCCTTCAGATTCTCTAACATCCAAAGATGGCACGCAGGCGCAGATCCTGCTTTTGCTCAAAACCCTGAATGAAAAATTGCAAGAATCACGCGATGATAACGACGTGATGAAAAAGACGCTCGACGCTTATAAGGCAAAGATTGGAGCGCTGGAAGACCGCACCCTTGCACAACAGACCAATTATATTGATCTGGAACAAAAAGTTGCCGAGAAGCAAACCGAGGTCAGCAAAAAAACTTCGCGCGTAGAAAATAACCTTAAGTCAACGCTAAAACAGTTAGAAACAGCGCGCGGATTAGTTAAAGCTCTAGAAGAAAAAACCGAAAAACAAGATAGCGCTCTAGAAGTTATCAAAGGCGATATCAAGAAAAGCATCGGAACTCGCGCTGAAGAAGCTGAAGAGATTGCCAAAACGCAGGAAAAACTGCTTAAAAAACAAAAAAAGCTTGAAGAGCACCAGAAAGAACAAGATGAGAAGATTACCAGCACAGCCTCATCCCATGTTTCACTGACAAAGCGTATCAGCCAAACAGAGACACGTCATGACGCTCTGGATAACAAAATCGAAGACGCAACAAGTGAATACCTAAAACTCGATCGCAAAATCGACAAAGTCATTGAAGACCGTAACCGTCTTTTGCGAAAAATCGAACGCATTGAAGGAGCTGTGCTTGAAACGCGCGACGCCCTGAGTGCCAAGGCCATGGTGTTGCTGACCGATCAAGGCGCAGTTGCTGGTGTAAATGTACCAGACCAAGTTGCGAATGCTGCGCTATCAAATGAACCCATGGTGCTCAAACGCCGCATGGAAGAAGAAGCCATGATGCCTTGGTGGCGCCGCCCTATTCAAATTCATACAGCCAGTTTGTTTTTGCTTTTAGTGGTGGTAATGCTCTTGGGTTGGATCATGAGCGCAGCCAATTCCCCGTTACGCGAAGAAATAATTAACCGGAGCCTAGAACAACCGCCTACAATCAGCCTTGGATCTTCGGCTGGGGCGGGACGTCAATTCTATGGCGAAAAAGAACCGTCACAAGATGCTCTATACGATGTACCGGATACAGCAATATATGAGGACGAAGATTACAACTACTCTAAAGATACATCGCCGGACTTTTCATTGAGCTACAATGAAGAGCCTGAAGATATGGGATCTCCTGCGGTATCAGCATATAACACAGAAAAGACAACACCCCCTCGGGAAAATTATAACGATCAGACCGATGAAGCGACACATGGAATAACAATCCATAAAGGATATAGTGACCCTGCTAAAATCAAGCAAGAAACCGAAGAACAGCTAGATATTAGTAACGATACACAAATGCTTGCAGCCATGGAATCAGACCCTGAACGCGTTGCTAGAAGGCTGAACAAAATAGAGCCGGGCAGCCTGAGCGAAGAAGACACTCAAGCACGGAATACCACTCCTCCAGTGCAAAAAGCGACAGCACAGTCTCTACCGGAAAAAGTCATTACCCCCCGGCGCGTAGTTGACGAGGCGTACAAGGTTTCTTTGCGTCGACGTATTAAACCAGATCGCAATTTAAGTGATGTCGCTAAAAAAATCGAAGGACAAGCCTTTGAAGGCGTACCAGAAGCGCAACATGATATGGGTGCGATCTACATAGCTGGGCGTGGAAATGTCAAACAGAACCTTGATCGCGCTGTATTCTGGTTCCAAGAGGCATCCAATAACGGTGTAGCCAATGCAAAATACAATCTAGGTGTTTTGTATCACCAAGGGCTAGGCGTACCGTCCAACTTAAACAAGGCCATCAGCCTGTACAAAGATGCTGCTGAAATAGGACACCCGGAAGCACAATATAATCTGGGTATAGCCAACATTGAAGGCATCGGTGTGCCTTACAATCCGGGCAATGCAGCTCGTTATTTTGAAAATGCTGCTCAGCAAGGCGTAGTAGAAGCCGCGTATAATCTGGGCCTTATTTATGAGAATGGCTTGCTTGGAGAGGCTCAACCAGATGTCGCTTTAACATGGTACAAACATGCCGCAGATGCAGGCTCCCCGGAAGCAAAATCAGCGATGCGACAATTGGCTTCGTCACTTGGTGTTGGCCTTGAGGACATTACGCGCATCATTGAAAATGTTAAACGCTCGCACACATCTTTTTCCAGCGCGCATGACAAACACACTTTGATTGCACGCACTCAAAGCGAGCTTATGCGCCGCGGGCTTTATCCAGGACCTGTAGATGGTATGTCAGGGCCTATGACACGAAATGCAATTAAGGATTTCCAACGCGCAGCTAATTTAAATGTGGACGGTGAGCCTTCTATCGAGCTTCTTCAATATCTCAAAGCCTCAACAAATTATTCCCAGTACCAATAACACTGCGTATATTGTATGATTGCTGACGTCGCAACACGACTTCTAGCTGTGTTTGCGTGTCTAAAACCATAAGGGAATGAAAATATGAGCGATGGATATGATGCGGTAGAAGAAAATTCACGCCTAACCTCCCCCACGATATATGAAATCGTTTCCACAGAAGGCGAAGAAGAATTAGCTCGTTCCCTACCCTCTTTAGCATGGTCAGGACTAGCCGCAGGACTATGCATAACCTTTTCGCTTTTTTGTGAGGGATATATTCGCCATCACCTGCCGGAGAGAAATTTTCTACTAGAGAATATTGGCTACACTTTTGGCTTCGTAATTGTAATCATCGGTCGTTTCCAGCTTTTTACCGAAAACACTATCACTGTAGTTTTGCCCTTGCTGGAAAAACGCAACATCCGCAATGTCGTGCGTACACTTAATTTATGGGGCGTTGTGCTCGCAACCAATTTTATCGGTACATTTATTGTTGCTTTGCTCATTACCAAATTCGGGATGATGCCAGCGGAAATGATTGCTACTTTTACAGAAATATCAATGCACGCTGTAGATCAACCTCTTATTGATATCTTTAAGACAGCTATCCCGGCGGGCTTCTTGATTGCCTGTCTGGTATGGATGCTACCGAGCGCACACGGAGGCACCGAGTTTTGGGTTATAATTATGATGACTTATATCGTTGCTATCGGTGATTTTGCGCATATAGTCGCGGGCTCGGTTGAAGCCTTCTTACTCCTATTGCAAGGGCTAGTTTCTTTACCGGAAACGCTTGGCTTTCTCTTCGCGGCCTGCGCTGGCAACATTGTCGGAGGAACATTATTGTTTGCTTTGCTAGCTTATAACCAAGTCAAAAACGAACGCTAGAAGACTTTTTTAAAACTCTAATAAAGATCCAGATCTTTAAACAATTCTACAATAGCTTTTGTTTTTTCGTATTCCGCTCTTAGCGCAGCAATCTTCGCCTTATAGACATCTTTTTGCGCCGCTCTAGTAGCTGCTCGCTGTAAGACTTCTTGCTGATCCCGCAAAGTAGCTATACTCACCAACATACCTTCGATTTCCGACACATAAGCATAGATGCTATCTCCAAACTCCTGAATTTGCATACGATAGCCAGAGTGCGTATACAAAGATCCAAGATTAATCTGCTCGCGAGCATGTCCAATTTTCACGCGCCATGAGCTATTCGCATTAACAAAAATATTTTCCGATATGCCAAAAAGCTGATTTAACCGCGTATCAGGCAAAACATCCTGTGTTTCCTGTATATTAATTTGCCCCCGCGATTTATTAAACAACATAGTACGCGACACATCTATTTTAGCTGCATTGGTGATGATACGCGCAGAGCTAGTCATAATCGGCGTGATATCGTAATCAGGAATATTCTGATTATCTTTCAGAACTTCATCAATATACTCCGGCAAAAGTCGTGTTGTTTTGGAAAGTGATACAGACACATCACGAAGCTTCTTGGTAAACTCTTCTTTTTTCTTCCGAAGATGCTCAAGCTCGGTTCTGGACTGTTTTCCTTGCCTGCCTACAGCGTCTTGCAGCGCGGTTTCCTGAAGATAAAGATAGTCTTCCAGCAAGTTATTTTGTATCTGGATATACCGATAATCAATGTAATCCTTGGTAATTGCATTAACCAGATCAACGCGCTTATCTTTGTAATATCCCTCAAGCGCCTCTTTGGCCATATTACCTTTTGGGAAATTAACCTTCTTGCTTAAACTTGCAGCATTCATACTCAGCCCTGATGAAACCAAGCTATTCAATACAGAGTCGTTAAAAAAGCTCCACCAAGCCTCTAATCCCTTATAACTCTGCATAATGCGCCCTTGATCTGTAGAAAACCTTGGCAGCTCGGGTTCTAACACTGGAGCACTCGCCACTGGACTGGCCGTTACATTAGGCGCGACACCTCTACCTTGCAATGTAAATTGTTGGCAAGACGTCAAACACAGCGGGCACACAAGTAAGGCAGTTAGCTTCTTTAACATAGGAAGAGCATCCCCTTTTTAGCCATATATAGATAGAATTGTGACTCTAGGGGCTATGCTCTTAAAACACAACTGAATGCCTATGTTCCCTCCAGAATTAGCTGTGCAAAATAATTCCGAAAAAAACATTATATCAGGACAAAGGTTTTCTAAGTCTGTATACGTAGTACTCATAGCACTTAATTAATAACTTTTTTTTCAAGGACGGATCTTAATATTTGATGTCTTTTAGGTCGTCACATTACCTTATCTCTGTTTGCTCGCTTTTGGCGTTGTCAGGATGCATGGGAACTCCCGCGCGAGACATTGATAAGGGATTAAATTTAGGGAACGCCTACAAATCTGCGCCCGAAGCCCCCGCCTCTCAAAATGCACATGACAATGTGCAATGGTGGACGCTTTATGACGATCCTGATCTAAATGCGCTCATTACCCGCGCCTTTTCTGGAAATCCTTCATTGGCACAAACTGAGGCACGCCTAGAACAAGCTGGAGCTTTAAAAGATAAGTTCAGTTCTGCCCTATGGCCATCTTTGAACATGAGCACTAAGCGCAGCGCGTATAATGGCTCTGCGAATACACCTACGGGTTTTGATCTAACCGGCGCAGCCAGTTATGAAGTGGATTTATGGGGCAAGAACCGCGCTACCCGCGATTCTTATGCCTTGAAAGAACAAGCCTCTCGTGAAGATTTACACGCCGCGGCGATTACTCTAAGCGCTAATGTTGTTGATTTATGGCTCCAAATTTTAGCTCTGGTGGAACAAGAAAACTTACTGCGCAAGCAAATCGAGACAAACCAAACCATTTATGAGTTGATGCAAAATCGCTTTGAAATGGGTTCGGCTAAAGCGCTTAATGTTTTGCAACAAGAAGAAGTAGTTAGCGCTTCAAAGGCCGAGCTTCCAGACATTCTCTCGGCGCAGGCTAAGGCAATAAATGCCCTATCCTTGCTTACAGGTAAAGTTCCAGAAGGCGCGGTTACTATAAGTGCCAAGCCTCTCCCCGAGCCATTGCCAATGGCAGATGCCAGATTACCGTCCGAACTTATGCAGAACCGTCCAGACATCACGGCTGCGTGGTTACGCCTACTCTCCAGTGATTTAAATGTAGAGACGGCCAAAGCCGCGCGACTACCTAGTTTTGATCTCTCGGCTATTTACACAGCTGGCGATACCAAGCTATCGGATATGTTTGATACGTGGCTCTTGAAACTGGTTGGCGGGATCGCAGCTCCTGTAATAGATAGTGGCTCATTGGCTGCCGAGCAGCGCTATCAAGAAGCCGTAAGCGATGAGGCATTCCATGCTTATCGCAGCGTAGTTCTAGCGGCTGTTGGCGACGTAGAAGATGCGCTGGTCACCAACCGCTATCAAGACGAAAAAATTGCGGCTTTGGATGAACAACTTCGAGCCGCTCGTGAAACTTTGGAGCAAGCACAAATCAGCTACGCCAATGGCCAGAGCAGCTATATCAATGTGCTGAACAGCATTACATCTACGCAATCACTAGAGCGGAGAATCGTTTCTGCCCGCCTCGTTCAAGCGCAAGCACGAGTTAGCCTATACCGCGCGCTTGGCGGACAAGGTTGGAGTGAAGTGGTACCCAGCGTCACAACGTTAATGAATTATCCGGGTAGCCAAGCTTTACTAAAACATAATCCCGAAGATAAGAAACAAAAGAAAGAGCCGCTATGAGCGAGTTAAAGAAAAGAAAACCTTCTATACTTTTCGGGTTTTTGCGCGCAGCTATAAGCCTTTCCATTATCGGAGGAGCGGTGGCTATCGGGGCATGGCTCTACCTAAACCCCGCGCAGACAAAAAAAGCCGCCACACATGAAAAAAGGATAGTATATGTCACTACGCAGCCCATTACTTTTGGCGACTTCCCCATAGAAATCGAGGTTATGGGTAAAGTCAAACCAGCGCGAGAGATGATTCTTAAAGCTCAGGTTTCCGGCGAGATTGTGGAAGCTTCGGATAACTTCCTACCCGGTGGGTTTTTTAAAGCCGATGAAGAAATCTTGAAAATTGATCGGAGCGATTATGCCTTGAATGTTAAATCCAAACGCGCAGCGTATAAACAAGCTCTGGCATCTTACCAACTCGAAGAAGGCCAGCAACAAATTGCTAAAAACGAGATCGAGATTTTACAGCGTAATACCGGCAAAACACTCAAGAGCACAGATCTAGCCTTGCGCAAACCACAACTTGCCCAAGCCAAAGCAAATTTAGATGCCGCCAAAGCCGCGCTGGATATCGCGCTTCTTAATTTAAAGCGCACAACATTAAGCGCTCCGTTTAATGCAATAGTGACCGAACGTAATACTGATTTAGGCAATGTAATTGCTGCACAAAATCAGCTGGCCGCGCTGGTAGCTACGGATGAGTACTGGATCAATATTGATGTTCCTTTAAGCGACCTTCCATGGCTGGAGATACCGGGCACTAAAGCCATTATTCAACTAGGCGATATGCGCGGCTCTCGCGAAGGCAAGATTTTCAAACAAACCGGAACCGTGGATGAGCAAAGCCGCTTGGCTGGCGTGATCGTTCGCATCCCTGATCCATTATTATTAAACGAGGCCAGCGACAAGAACGCCTCCCCTCTTATTTTGGGCGATTACGTGCCTGTGAAACTGGTTGGTAAATCCCTTAAAGGTGCCGCTCGCATTCCCCAGCAATATGTCCATCAAAGCGATGGGGACAATATCGTCTGGCTAGAACAAGGCAAAAAACTAGTCATACAGCCTGTCACAGTGGCTTATAAAGACCGAAAATATGCCTATATCACCGAAGGGCTGGATTACGCAAAAAATCTGGTGACGTCCAATGTTGTTACGCCTGTGGCAGGGATGGATATCACTGTTCAGAATAACGGCATAAAAAACGGCGTGGAGAAATAAGCTTTAATGGCACACTTTGATCCAAAAGAACTAAACGACATTAAACCCGGCCCTATTTTATGGATGGCGGCTCATCCGGTGGCAGCTAATCTGGTTATGTTTGTGATGCTGGTCGGTGGGTTTATTCTGCTGATGGGAGCTAAACAAGAGTTCTTCCCGCAATTTACTATGGATAAAGTCATGATCACTATGGCTTATCCGGGCGCCAGTCCAGAGGAAGTCGAGCAAGGGATATTGCTATCTATCGAGGATGCTATCAAAGATGTAAATGGACTTGAAGATGTCTTCTCTAGCGCGGCTGAAGGCTTTGGCACTGTGGTAGCTGATATTGAAAATGAAGATATGTCTTTGCGCATTATGCAGGACGTTAAGACCGAAATTGATCAAATCTCCACCTTCCCTATTGACGCAGAAAACCTCACCGTCAGCCTTATCCAACACGAGCGCTCTGTTCTGGATATTGTGCTACATGGCTCTGTTTCACAAAACGTATTACGTGATACGGCCGAGCAAATACGCACCCGCCTTGAGCAAAATGATGACATCACGCTAGTGGAGTTTAGAAACGTACGTGGCTATGAAATTCATATTGAAGTTAAGCAAGAATCCTTACGGCGCTATAATTTAAGCACTCCTGAAATTGCTGCAGCTTTATCGGCGCGCTCTGTAGAGCTGGGCGGCGGGACGATGAAATCTTCGAGCGGGCATATTATGGTGCGCATCACAGAGCGCAAAGACTACGCAAATGAATTCGCCAATATCCCGATCATTACCAATAATAACGGCAGCGTTGTAACTCTGGGCGACATTGCCGAGATTACAGATACATTCTCGAATACGGATATATACGATACATTCAATGGCCGAAACGCTATTGAGATGGTCATTAATAGTAACGAAGAGAAAAGCCCGGTTACTGTAGCTGCGGCGACCAGTTCCCTAATTGATGAGATAAATGCTGACCTCCCGGGTGATCTAAAACTTACAGTCACTGCAGATCGCTCTATGATGTTTCAACAGCGCGCAGAGCTTCTTATCAAAAATGGTATGACTGGCCTTATTCTGGTGATTATTTTATTAGCTCTCTTCTTGGATGTACGTCTAGCTCTCTGGGTGAGTATGGGGATTCCTATTTCTTATATGGGTGCATTTCTGCTTTTCCCCGCGGCTGATTATTTCTCGATTAACATGATCTCCATGTTTGCCTTTATCATTGCTCTTGGAATAGTGGTGGATGACGCCATTGTGGTCGGAGAAAACGTCTATCACAAACGCGAGCAAGGGATGAGTCCTCTTAAGGCGAGCATTGAAGGCGCACGCGAGATGGCTATTCCTGTGGCTGTAAGCGTGCTAACGAACATTGTTGCCTTCATGCCCCTGCTCTTTGTATCCGGCTTTATGGGGAAAATTTTTGCACTGATTCCTGTTGTTGTTATTTCTACATTTATCATCTCGCTATTCGAGAGTTTATTTATTCTTCCCTGCCACCTGACTTTGCGCAAAACAAATAAAGACAAGAAGACCTTACTCTCCAAAATTGCCACGGCGCAGAAAGCATTTAACCGCAAATTCGATGCTTTTATAAACAGGTTCTACCTGCCATTTGTTAACCTTTCCGTTCGCTTCCGGTATATTTCTTCAGCATTCTTCCTGTTCATTTTAATTGTTATGGGCAGCTATGTAGCCAGCGGAAGACTGGGCATGGTGATGATGCCAACTATCGAATCGGATTTCTCATATGCGGCGGCTGTTTTGGAGGTTGGCTCTCCCTTGGATGAGGTGAGAGCTGTTGAAACCCGCCTTATTAACGCCGCGAAAGCTGTCATAGAGAAGAACGGTGGAGATACACTTTCTTATGGTGTTCATTCGCAGGTTAATGAAAACGAAATAACGATGCGCGCTTATTTGACCGATGTTGATATCCGCCCTATTACGACTGACGAGTTTACGGAAAGCTGGCGGGAAAAAGCTGGAAAAATCCCGGGACTGGAAAGCCTTAACTTTGCATCCGACTTTGGCGGCCCGGGGCATGGCGCAGCGCTCACGGTAGAGCTTAGCCATGAGAATACAGAAATACTGGACAAAGCTTCTATCGAACTTGGCAAAGCATTGGCTGAATATCCCAATACACGTGATATAGATGATGGCACGACAAGAGGTAAACGCCAGTTTGACTTTACGCTTACTGATCTGGGCTACACGCTTGGCTTTACGCCGCAATCTGTAGGTCGGCAAATTCGCGGCTTTTACTATGGCGCGCAAGCGGTAAAGCAACAGCGTGGACGTAATGAAGTGCGCGTGCTGGTTATGCTCCCCCAAGAAGAGCGCGAGTCCTTCTACCACTTCACTAATATGATGATTAAGTCCCCCGGCGGATCGTTTGCAATGCTGCGTGATGTTGTGAATATAAAAGACGGGCACGCATACACCACGATCAACCGCCGTGATTCTCAACGTGTCACAGATGTTGAAGCCGACGTAACACCCAAGGCTGAAACGAATTTGATTATTGCCGAGTTCGAAAGTGAGATATTCCCGAAACTACAAAAACGCTATCCCGGCCTTACTTACTCTTTCGAAGGGCAGCAAGCCGACATGCGCGAAAGCATGCAAAGCCTTATCACAGGAATGATGGTCGTTTGCTTTGTCATGTACGCGATACTGGCTATTTTATTTTCCAGCTACACCCAGCCGCTGCTAATTATGATTGCTATCCCTTTTAGCGTTGTCGGCGCTATTGTTGGGCATTTCATTATGGGTTATTCAATGAGTTTACCCAGCATGTTCGGAGTTATAGCTCTGGCCGGGGTTGTGATTAATGACTCTCTTATCTTGATTGATATGGCTAACAAGAAACGAAAAGATAAGATGAAGCCCTATGACGCGGTAATTTGTGCGGCTCGCCAGCGTTTTCGCCCGATCATACTAACCACTATGACCACCTTTGTAGGACTGGCGCCGATGATGTTTGAAACCTCTATTCAAGCGAAAATCCTTATTCCAATGGCAATATCTTTGGGCTATGGAGTTTTGTTCGCTACCTTCCTGACATTGGTTCTGATCCCAGCGCTCTATATGATCAATGAGGATATCAGATATATGTTCAGGCTGATGAAACGGTTCATACGTTTTATATACGCCAATAGAGCAAATAACATTTAATTTTAGACAGGCGTAAGGAGCAAAGCGTATTAAAGATACGTGAGCGACGTAACAACGCATATAAAATCAAATGGTAGAAGCTCTTAATAATCCCTTTTCCAGAAAATCCCCACTCCCCCGCTCGCATCTTGTCCAATTTCACTTTCCAAAGTGACATTAGGGGAGAGTTCGATCTCTACGTTGGCAGTTCCACTGCCTTCTTCCGTGCCGCTTTCAAATTCCAGATAAACTTTATCAGTAAGGTATTTACCCGCACCAACACTAGCCGCGCCTTCTTCATCTGTTTCAAAATGCAATTCATCCAGCCCCGTGATATTACGAAGCGCACCTATAGGATCGAGGCCGCCTGCCCCGCCGCCCTGTCCAGAAAAACGTCTCAAGGCTTGGGCGAGCTGCACAGCTTGGAACGGAGATAAGCTCTCCATCCCATTACCAAACAAAATGTGCGAGAGAACTTCATCTTCTGGCAAAGCTGGCTCGGAAGAAAAACCAATTTTCGGAGACATAACAGAACCAGAAATATTGATAATGGCGGTAATATCTCCAGCCTTGGTTTTGGCTTGAATATCCAGATCAGGGCTTGGGGGCACACTACCGGAGAAATTCAACTTCGCCCCGGTTATTTTAAACAACTTACCAAACTCACTATAACGCCCTCGCAGCATCTCTAAACTACCAAAGAACAGCGGTTCCTTAGCTGTACCTTTAACATCCAGCGCGCCACCAAATTCTGCATCTACGCCCCAGCCGCGAACCATAATCCGCTGCGGAGCATTCAGCTTTATATCCAACTTTATATTCTTAGCGACAGATGATGGTGTGCTCGCTGCCTGACCTTGCACTGTTACATTAAGCTGCGGCACTTTGCCCGAGATACGTTCAGGGATAGTAATATCCAGTTTTTGCGCAGCTACTTCTCCAGCAACGAGATAACCTTCTTTCGTTTTCCCTCGAAATACAAGATCACCATCAAGTCTGCCTCTGGCAATATCTCCTTTAATTAAGCTCATGTCTCGCGCAGTGATTTTGATATCGGCCTCTTTATTTTTCAAACCAAAGGTGCCTGCTGCACTAGTAGTTCCTTTATCATGATCATGCGCGGTTAGAGAGGTTATGATCACAACCCCATCAGCATAATCCCCTTTCAGCACAACATCATGCGATGTCAGATTTATGACTTTGTTGCTGTATTCTTTTGTGGTCACATCAAACGCAACGGTAAGACCCCTTGCTTTATCTTGCGAGATATTCAGATTGAATGAAAGTGGTGCCACATTATGGTTGCCACTTACCAGCTCGGGGTAGCTGTGCAAACTATCCAACGTCCCGGACAGGCTTGCGGTTAAGCTTTTATTATTCACGTTATAAGCGCCTGAACCCTTTATTTTCAGATCCGGTGCCTGTGCCGAAAAGCTTTCAATCTTGATAGTACTACCCGCGTAATAAAGCCGCGCGTTCGCCTCTATAAGCCTATCCATTATGCGCGCTGATAGATCTATACCAAGGCGTTGATCCGGCAGGTCTTTTGTATCAAAACTCACCTCATAAGGGATTTGCGCGATCACATCAGGCATAAGCTCTCGCACGCGGTTCTGCCCGGCAGGCGTGCCCAGCCAAACAACCATACTCAGCAAAGCAAACTGCCCAACCATCAACAAAACCATAGTGACAGACACGCCCCATAAAAGAATAAGCCATGATTTCCTAGCAACGATTTTAAGAACAATCCCTTTTGCCATTTAAAATGCCTGCCCAATACTTATGTATATCTGGAAATTATTATCGCTGTTTTCATCCCCGCGCAAAGGCACTCCTACATCAAGGCGCAATGGGCCAAAAGCGGTGTAATAGCGAAGGCCCGCCCCTGCCCCGATAGCTAAATCATCAAATGCAGGCGTAACCTCGTCATCCACCTGACCGGCATCAACAAAAGCGACTGCGCCCAGCTTATCCGTAGCTTTATAACGCAGCTCCAGTGAACCTTCAAAAAGCGAACGGCCACCAACGGGATCTCCGTTTTCAAAGGGCCCGATTTCCTGATAACCAAAGCCGCGCACTGATCCGCCACCGCCAGCATAAAAGCGCTCGGATGCGGGAAGGTCTAGCGTGCTTGCCCCAACAATTGTGCCTATTTTCATGCGCCCGGCAAACACCACGCGTTCATGAGCTTCATAGTAACTCTGAGCGCTTGCCTGCGTGGTGACGTACGGATCACTAGTCCCTACCAAATCAAACGTAGGCTTAGCACTGAGCTTTACAAGCGCGCCTTTATGCGGATCAAGTATATCATCACGGCTATCATAAGTGGCTTCGGCCAAGGGACTTAGTAATGCGAAATTATCGCTATCACCATCATCTTCTTTAATGTGAGAAAGCTCTATATCCACTCCGCCGCGCACAGACCAGTAATCAGTAATATCACGCCGCACCGCAAAGCCGGAGCTAAGCGCGTAACTATCATACGCGTCTGTATCCTCATGGGTCATCGATGCGTTAAAGGACAAATTCTGATCTTCGCGCAGAAAATACGGCTTGCTGAACGTCGTCTCAAAAGACTGCTCAATTTGCGACAAACTAAGATCCGCATTTACCTTTTCCCCTTCACCAAAAAAATTCCGGTGCTCCCAGCCAAGCGAAACGCCTAGCTCCTCATCTGTATAATAACTAACCCCGGCCTTTATCGTGCGATGCGGGCGTTCTTTTAGCTCCATGCTCACAGGGATTGTTTCAAGCTTCACAGCATCTTCAGGCATAACCGGATCGGCGCGCGTAAATAGCCCTGAACCTAATAACTTTGAACGCAGATTATTCAGCTTCTTATTTTTGTAACACGCCCCCTCTTCCCAACCCGCCAATTTGTCCAGATATGAAGTTTCGACAGTTTCATTGCCGGTGTAAGACAGAGCACCAAAATTTGCGGGTGATCCTTGTTTGATATGAAAGATTACTTCTGCGCGCGTCATAGCCATATTAAGAACAACCTGATGGGTCACGTCCAAATCATAAGCACAGCTCTTCTCTTGCAGCTCCTTATAGATCTTGGCCTGCGCCTCTAATACGCTCCCGGCCACCAGCGGATCGCCCGTTTTAAGATCTATTTCTTTTATATAATTTTGATAGCGCACCGGAGAGATCGATACAGCCGTTATGTTTGTACTATCACCCGGCGAGATATCAAACACTGCGCTTGGCTCACCCTCATCGGCAACAGATATGTTCGCCATACCATTGTAAAACCCCTTAGCGTGCATAGCTTTAAGGATATCGCTTTGAATGCCCCGAGCTTGGTATAATACAGCCTTAGAGTCCAGCCGCTCGTCTTCTGGCAACGGCTCCATAACAAGCTTCTCTTCTATGGTAGCTTTGATATAACTCTCAAGCTGATCTTGATCTTCGCTAAAGCCTGTAAGCTGAAACGGAATGGAAACGCTGGTGGTTTGTTTCTCCCAGAACTTCAGCCGATCCACCGTGCAGGAGGACAGCATTAAGCAAAATAAAACAATATATAAAATGCGCGTTTTTTCCATAGAGGACGAGATTAGTATTTTTGCAGAAAATAAGCAAAGAAAAGCGATTGACTTAAGGCCTAAAGCGCTGTGTGATGTGTGCGTTATTTTTGACTAAACTATCTAAAAAAAGGAACTATTATGCTCGCGATTATTGGCGGCTCCGGCCTGTATGCTTTGGATGAACTAGAAGTTATTGCCACACATGAGATAGACACCCCCTTTGGCAAACCATCAGCTCCAATATTAGAGGGCAAAGCCTATGGGACATCGGTTTTGTTTTTGCCTCGTCATGGAGCGCATCACGAGCTTCTCCCGTCCGAGGTTAATTTCCGCGCCAATATTTATGCATTGAAAAAATTGGGAGCACGCACGATTTTAAGTATCTCGGCTAGTGGTTCTTTACAAGAAGAGATCAAGCCCGGTGATATGGCTTTAGTCAGCCAGTATTTTGATCATACACGCGGCAAGCGGGCTGGAAGTTTCTTCGGTAATGGTGTAACCGCCCATATTTCCACAGCTATGCCAACCTGCCCTGTTCTAGCTAATGACGTGCTTGGAGCAGCAAAAGGCATTGATCTGACGCTTCATTCTGGCAAGACGTACGCCTGTGTGGAAGGGCCACGCCTTGGGACAAAGGCTGAAAGTATATACCTTCGTGGAGCAGCTGGATGTGACGTTGTCGGCATGACTAACGTACCCGAAGCTTTCCTCGCACGCGAAGCGCAGATGGGTTATGTAACACTGGCAATTGCAACCGATTATGATTGCTGGCGCGCAGATCCGAACGAGCATGTAAGTGTTGAATCCGTTTTTGCAGTTTATCGCGAGAACATCGGCAAAGTAAAACAACTAGTTCTCAAGCTTTTAGAAAATGGAATATCTGAAACACCCGAGACTATACGCACAGCCCTTAACGGATCTGTTATGAGTTCTGATGATGCTCTTACTCCCGCGCAAAAAGAATGGCTTAGCGTATTAAGAGCGTAAAAAACTCTCATGCAATTTCCGTGATTTTGACAAAAGTTATTTATTCAAGGTATCGTGTCACTATTAAAGATTGCATAAGGGTTATATAAAAATGGAAAATAAGTTTTTATTGTCCGCATGGAAAATCGCACAAAAATGCGCTGGGCCATTCATGGCGTTGCTTAATCAGTGCGCTATGCCTAAACTTATTGAAAAAAAGCAAGAGGCTCTTGACGCAGCAATAAGAGGAGAAGTCATTGACCCTGATACAGGAGAAGTCATAGAAAAAATTAACCCTGACTCTCCTAAAGGTCGTGAACATATCAAAAACTGCAAAGATAACCTCAAAGCGCACGAATTACACTTGGGCGGTCCTTCTGTTTAATCAGATCAGTCTTTTTATAATTCTTCCCTTGCGCCTGAATTAACAAAATGCCACTTTGCTCCCCGCAACGTCATGGTTTTGGGCCTAGTCCTCATTAACATTTGACAGTATAGGAATTACATCCTATATTTAGCTATGACTTATTATAAAGAACAAAAAAACATGGAAAACAAAACACCACGAAGGGTACAAGCACCACAATTAGCTAAAAATCTTCAAATCTCCCGGAGCAAACTATACAAAACCTTCAAATCTCCCGGAGCAAACTATACAAACTTTCTAAACATGGTGAGTATATAGCCATGAGTGATTTAGTTTTAAGCGTAGAAGATGCGAGCGTTTTAATAGCTGGCAAGCCGTTTTTTGAAGGTATGGGGTTTAATATCCATTCGGGGAAAAAAATTGCTCTGGTGGGTAAAAACGGTGCTGGCAAAACCACGCTGATGAACATGATCACCGGTGAGCGCGAGCTAGATGATGGACGGCGTTTTGTCGCTCCGGGCATTACCACAGGCTATATGCAGCAGCATGTTGAGCCTACTCCCGGCATGAGCGTACGTGACTTTGTTTTTGGTGGCATTACTCAAGACCTAGAAGAATGGGATATTGATTACCGCATTGATATGGTTGTCGCCCCGCTCCTGCTCGATCCAGATGACACACTGGGCATGCTCTCAGGTGGGCAGCTCAGGCGCGCGGCATTGGCTCGATCCCTAGTGGAGCAGCCTGATATCTTGCTTCTTGATGAGCCGACCAACCACATGGATTTAGAGCTGATTGAGTGGCTTGAGGGCTATATCAAAAATTACAAAGGCGCGGTGATGATTGTCTCGCACGATCGGCAGTTCCTCGCCAATACAACGGATCGGATCTTCTGGCTTGATCGCGGCGGAGTTAAAGTTGCGCCCAGAGGTTTCGCCTATTTCCAAGAATGGTCTAATGAGATATTGGAGCAAGAACGGCGCTCTTTGCACAACCGATCCAAGCGCGTTG
>Ga0209692_10000747_pt1 | contig 60971 bp, 48 predicted proteins | sample tdDd472_FD_187129 | JGI IMG/M metagenome (GOLD analysis project Ga0209692, IMG submission 187129) | Marine sediment microbial communities from the Atlantic coast under amendment with organic carbon and nitrate - tdDd47.2 (SPAdes)... | ecosystem: Environmental > Aquatic > Marine > Coastal >... | reverse complement strand
TTGGGAAGAGGGGTAATATTTTGCCACAGTGAACAAAATTAAAAAGCGGATAATGCTAACAAGTCTTGTAAGAGATTGACTATTGAGCGTGTCGGTGTTTGTGGATATAGTGGGTGTCTGATTTATTTTTTTTGTGGATATAGTGGGTGTCTGATTTATTTTTTGTATTTGTGGATATAGTGGGTGTCTGATTTATTTTTGTGGGTGTCTGATTTATTTTTCTGAAAAAGTGAAGCTCCCAAATATTTCTCGTTTGGTCAATTTATTTGCCAATTATGTGGAATGTACTGACGAAATGAACAGACAGTTTAGAAAATCATTATGAACAGCGTTAAGCTTAGACCATTTCTCTGGCGTTAATAGTTATACAGCGGAGGCTAACATTGCCAACCAATAAAATTATACTGATGTTCGTCATTGTTTCAGGATGGATTTTATTTTCTTCGAGCGCATTTTCTAATAGTAAGAATCAACTCGAGTGTGATACAGCTATGGAGACTTCGTTTTTATTGAATGCACCTGACTTATGGAGAGGTGCAAGTGCGTGTGAGAAGTCTGGAGATATTTATAGCACTAGGTTTTTACTTCTCTCTGGACGATTGCGAGCAATGACAGATATAGTATTATTGAAACCTGAAACCGACAAAGACAAGATTAAACTTGACGAAATATATAATAGAACATTTCTTATCGTTAATAATCTTGGAGACGATGAAATTTACCGAGATATGCAGTTAACAAACCGCCTTATAAAAGCACTACAAGTATGGAACCCAGTGCTTAAGGAATCATATGATCCCGGATGGAAGTACCAATCGAATATTAATACATTAAAATATGAAGCGATGGTGGAATGTCAAAAGGCTATTAGAATTAATGCATTAAACTATAACGCTAGCTTGGCTAGAAATGACGATTATTATGAAGCAGTAAAAGAGTTAAAAGCGCTTATAGAAAAACATTCAGAATACAATAATATGAAAGTTGGCCTTCAAAAAAAATACGACGAATTAGTTTCGCGCATGAGGGAAGTTAATGCAAAATATAGAAATTTTTCAAGTGAGCCGAAAGAATGCGAAATAACTTAAAATTATTAGTCTGGTTTCAAGTGTAAGCTATTCTAACCCTTTTAATTCTTGTACTCTCATATGTCAGGTAGTATATAGATTACGAAATCGGCATGTTACAAGCGAAACATGACGGCAATGTTAATGACTGCTTTCAGGAAGCAGTGTCAAAGTCATATTTTAACTTCTCAGACTTCCGCTTTATGGCATATTTTGCCTGTCGACCAAGTTCGGGCTAGAGTCTCCTTTTGGCCGCTCAGAGACTTAAAACTGAATGACCGAAGACATCCACTAAGGCGAGACTCCGGTCATGCGCCTGACATAAATTCCAAAGCTAACCTTAATTCTCTAAACCATATCTCGATTTAATTACTAGTGCCTCGATTATCTTACGCTCTTTGCCGCACCTCATAGAGCCCCAGCTTTTGAGTTGTTCTTAGACTATTCATGCTTGCGCGACATCACTTGATACCAATCTAATTTTCGCGTTACCGTCATAATCGTTGCAAGAATAAAAAAGAGTAATAAGGTGCCCGACAGCAACGCATGGTCTTCAGAGCGAATAATAAAATATAAGATGGTATATAAGCTATTTAATATTGCCATAATATAAGCGCCATAGGATTTTGAACCGCTTTGGCTGGCGACATAAAATGCAATCAAACTCGAGCACGATAAACTGGCGAGCCAATAAGCGAACCCAAACGACCAGTGTTCCGAAAGCGCAATCAACAAAAGAAAGAATATTGCTAACGCTGATCCGGTTAACAAGTAAGAAATAGGATGAATGGCAATTTGCCGACTCAATAATTCATACAAGGCAAAAACACAAAAAGTCACCAGAATCACCAGAAATCCATATTTAATGGAGCGCAAACTTTTAAGATAGATATCGACCGGTTGAATGTGTCTTACGCCGAGCAAACTATTTTTTAAATTACGGCAGTCATTAGCGAAGCACTGCTGCAAAGTCGAACCGATACTGGTGGCAAATAAACTGGTTTGCCAGCTGGCGGAGAAACCCTGATCGCTAATTGTTCGTTTAACCGGTAAGAATGCGCCAAAAAATTCCGGGTGTGGCCAGTCTGAAGATACCGACACGCTACTTTCTTTTGCGGCCGTCAAATAGCTTAACGCTTCCATACCGTTGAGTTGCATTTCAGCAGAAAACGAAAACTGTTTTCCCTGGATGAGCGAATCGTCTAAATGCGCGTTAAATCCACTGGCATAAAACTCGAGACCGGTACCCGGCTCAACTTTAAGTGCCGATTCACCGACTAAAACTTTGGGAACGCCTAACAAGCCTCGGCTATCGTTTACGCCCAGGGCAATAAAAGGCTGTCTTTTAAACACAACCGATTCATCGGCTTTAAGTTTTGCATATTGGGATAAATCAAATCGTCCAGCAATATTGATATCGGCGGTGTAAACAGGCACCCGATATATGCCTTTTGCGAGTTTTTGACTTTTTAATCTGGACTGAACAGTGATGCTATCGGCCAAAATATACTGCCGGCTATCGATCCACTTTATTTCAAGTTGTTCCACATTTTTGGCGTTACTCCCTTTATTCACAATTACTTTTTTCTGATAAGGAATAACCATCACGCCTGCGAATACATCTTGCTCTCCCGTCCAACTTTGTCTGACCGAATTTTTCGCAACATTTCTTTGCTGTGTTCGATCTTCAATTTGCCCTTCAATCATTGCGAGCGGAATATTTAACCCGAAAATAATGACTAGGATCCAGAGGTATTTATTTGCGAATAGCTGTTTCATTTTTAAGCTCCTGAAATCGAAGCTTGCAAGCGTATTAAATCACTATGGCGGACTACCCAGTGAAAAAAGTCATTAATATTGGGAATAATGGCTTTTTTAAGACGTTGAGTTAACCAGCAAAAAATTGTAAATCTCGGCGAAATTCAATGCCGCTTAACAAGTAACTTATGCTAGGATTCGCCAATAAAAGGAAGTAGTTCAATCGTATCGATTGTTTAAAAGGAACAGAAAAAGGTGACGTTAAAACTCGAAGACATACCCGCGCCGGTTAGTACACGCGCGACACCAAAAATTCAATCGGCTAAAACCTGCCCAGACTGTCAGTTAAATATCGAAAATACTGCAAGATTTTGCTCCAATTGTGGCTCTTCATTACCGGTCGAACCTGGCAACCCGATCACGTCACCTCAGTATGAGCGCGCGGAAAACACCGCGCCGCCGAAACTTATTTATGCCGGATTCGTTTACGCCGGATTAATTAAACGCGCGATGGCCTATGTCATCGATTTGATTATCGCCGCGGTATTTATCACAGCGATAGCGTATTTGTTTTCGACGCCATTAACGGATGCTTTATCGGCAGACCTCCAGTCCTACGCTCTGACTTTAATCCAGCAGCCGATGCTTTATATCGCCTGGTGGCTCTATTTTTCCGTGGCTGAATCCTCTGTCCATCAAGCCACTCTCGGTAAGCGAATACTTAAAATCTTGGTTTGCAACAGAGAAGGACAAAAACTTTCCTTCTTTCACGCTTTGTTTCGCCAGATATGCGGCGCGCTTTCATTTTTGACTGCAGGTGTGGGTTATTTGCTGATCCTGGTTACGCGCCATAAGCAATCGTTACACGATTTCTTAGCCGATACGCTAGTGATAAACGAGTCAACGCCGCCTTCGCAGGTCGCTCTGATTAATCAGGGCAGCCAGCGGCTGGCCAACTGGCAGTCAATTTTGCTTTCGGCCAATTTGTTATTGGCGGCATGTCTCTATGTTTTCTGGCAGCCGGTTTCCGATTATTTCGATCGCTACGACTCTCAAATAGCGCCGCAAACGATTCTTAAACAAAATCAATATTTTCAGGATTCGCTACTACGTTTTTATCAAAAGGCGGGAAAGTGGCCAGAAACTGCCGCTCAACTGGCAAGTTTTGTCCCCTTGGCAACCAGTCACCATAGTAAGTTTATCATCACCGGAGACGGAAATTATCATCAGTTATTTTTAAAGCCGAGCCCTTGGCAAGGCAAAATCATCATCTGGCAGAAACATATCGCCCCGAAGCCCAAATCGCAATGGCGCTGCACCAGTCATTCACTGCCGTATGATTCTCTCCCCGCAGACTGTCGAGATTAACTTGACAGTCGAATCAATTGCGCCTAATTTTCATTTATCCTGCAGTCTTAATTAATGCCCATATGTCAATCAATTCAGCCAATTTACCCTGCCCTTCGTGCCGGACACCGAACCAAATGAACGCGCGCTTCTGTTTAAATTGCGGTGCGTCTTTAACCCAGGCAGAGCAAACCCCTTATCAGCCACCAGCGACGCATCAAGCACCACCGATGGCTCAGGAATTTTTATACGCAGGATTTTGGAAACGCGTTTTTGCGTTTATTATAGATGGAATAATCATTAATTCGATTATGTTTGTAATAGCAATATGGGGGTTCGGCTCTTCAGCAAACGTAAACAATTTAGAAGGGTTTACTCGAACATGGATCCTATATTCATTCTCATATATTTTTGTCCAATGGATGTATTTTGCACTCCTGGAAAGCTCGTCCAAACAAGCGACTATCGGCAAACAGGCTTTAGGCATAAAAGTTACCGACATGGCGGGTCAACCACTCAGTTTTATGCGCGCGGCTGGACGTCAGGCTGCTGGTGCAATTACTTCAGTGACTCTATTAATCGGCTATTTAATGGCCGCCTTCACGCGCCGAAAACAAACCCTGCACGATATGATAGCGGGCGCAGTGGTGGTGAATAAAAACTTTGGACCCAACCAGATTGTCCTGGTCAACCAGAATCCACCCTCAGGAATGTCGGTCGGCGGTATTATTGGGGTGATCGGCATCGTTTTAATTATCCCGGTGGGCGGTATTATCGCGGCTATCGCGATTCCCGCTTACAACGATTATACCATTCGCGCTCAGGTTGAATCCGCGCGTCAACACGCCGCCGAGTCACAAAATGCCATCGCGAACTACGCGATAGACACCGGTTATTGGCCCGAAAATTTTGAACAGGCCAACCTATCAACCGACGCCATGCAAACCGATGATTATTTTATTCGCCTGGTGGAAGATGGCGTACTCCAAGTGACCTTTAAAAAACCCCAGGTGATCAGCGGCGATACGTTGCGTTTAATTCCTGAGTTAAAAAATAGCGGCGATTATGAGTGGCGCTGCGATGGCGGTAGAATGGCACAAAATTATTTGCCATCCGATTGTCGTCATTAATCGTAATTTCGAGCCGTCAATAAACTAACGATAAGCATTATTCGGCAGAGACAAGCCATTTATCCAGCATCTGCTGCATGATATTCAGCTGAACCGGTTTACTGAGCACATCGTTCATACCGGCAGCACTGCAGCCATCGTTTATCCCGGCCACGACATTCGCGGTCAGCGCAATGATAGGAATGGTTTGGTTGGGACCAGATTTTTCTCGAATTAGTCGCGCCGTCTGAAAACCATCCATCACTGGCATCTGGCAATCCATAAATATCAATTGATAGGGATTTTGTAGTGCCAGCGCCAGACCTTTTTCGCCGTTTTCGGCAATGTCGACTTCATAGCCCAACTTTTTTAAAAACAGGCTGGCAACTCGCTGGTTAGCAAAATCATCTTCAACGACAAGAATTTTCGCTGGCATATTGCGACCCTGAAAGTGCTAAGTTTGAAAAAATCGGGCTAACAGAATACCACAAAATATACTCGCGCCGACCCAATTGTTATTCAAAAAAGCTTTAAAGCACTTTTCTCTTTCTCGTTTTTGACAGAACCATAACTGCCACGCGATGAGTCCAGCGGCAAGCGCAAGCCCCAGGTAATACCAAAAATTCAGTTCAAAACGCGCACCGACTAAAAGCATACCAAACAGGAAAAATCCCTGAATAATTGCAATAATCTGAAGGTCAGCTTCACCAAATAAAATCGCCGTCGACTTGATACCCACTTTTAAATCATCTTTTTTATCGACCATGCCATAGAGGGTATCGTAAGCGAGCACCCACAGTAGATTAGCGACATACAACAGCCAGGCTGATTGCGGAATATCGTTATTGGTGGCGGCAAATGCCATGGGGATTGCCATAGAGAATGCGGCGCCTAATACCACTTGAGGGAAATAGGTGACGCGCTTCATAAATGGGTAAGCGGTAGCGATAGCAATTGCTATAACTGAAAGAAAAATTGATAGGGTATTGAGCAGTAAGACCAGGCCAAACGCCAGAAGCGCCAGAACAATAAAAAGGAGCAACGCTTCTTTTTCGGTCACCCGCCCTGTGGCGAGTGGCCGCGATTTGGTCCGCTCAACTTTGCCGTCAAAGTTACGGTCTGCGAAATCATTGATAACACAACCCGCCGAGCGAGTCAGAAAAACGCCCAAGCTAAATATAATAATCAATTTCCAGTCTGGCATACCTTCAGCCGCCAGCCACAACGCCCAAAGGGTCGGCCATAAAAGCAGTAAAATTCCAATGGGCTTATCGACTCGCATTAAAAATGCGTATTGTGCAAATCGTTCTTTTTGGGTCGGCGATAATTGGCATACTCGCATCAACCACCAATAAACGTCCTGCAGCATTTCCAGGAAGGTACCCCAAAAGGTGATGTCTGACGGTCTTTTTTTAGGCGGCATATATCGGACAGTCCGGCAAAAATACTTCAGTGACAATCAAAGGTCCCGACGAAAACTCGAAAATCGAACGGCGCTGCCACAAAGGCTGAGCGACCTCGACACCGACGTTTTGCAGCGACGCCGGTATATCATTGGTTAAGGTGACTTGCATGTGACTGCGTTGGGCACCATTACGGCCAAACAGAATTTTTCCGATCGGCGTTTCGTTCAGCATACTGATTCGCCTGGCAGCCCCGGTGAGGGTTTGTAAAGGAACAACCGTACGCGCAAACAACCAGTTTTGATCGTCTTTCCCCATTTTAATTTCCCGCACCAAAGCCATCTGGCGGTTAGGAATAGCAAGGATTTGTCGCTCTTCCAGCGACACAAATTGCATCCCCTGATTTAACCTGGTGAGTTTAGGGGTTGCTCCCATCACTTGTTTAAATCGTCCGGTCAGGCTACCTCGGTCGCTCAGTAACGCAAAAATCTGTGGGTTCAATGGTGACTCTGACTCATTATCTATTCATTATCGTGTATGCCAGAGATTATACCAAAACCCCCGCTTGAGATGGCAATTTTTGCGGTGAACTTGCAGTTTGCCCCAAAAGCCTTTATAAATGCGCCTTTGTTAGCTTGTTCAATATTGAGATGTCCATGAAGAAGTGGGAATGTATCGTGTGCGGCTGGATCTACGATGAAGAGAAAGGCTGGCCCGAAGACGGAATTGCCCCCGGCACCAAATGGGACGATGTACCCGAAGACTGGTTGTGCCCGGATTGTGGTGTTGGCAAAGAAGATTTCGAAATGGTCGAAATCTAATTTATGTCACGTGCATAATTTTGATCTATACTTTTTTCATTCGAAATCAAAAATTTATACCCATATGTTGCGACCAGCACTCAGTGCCTTGCTGTATTTCAGTTTGATCTTTTCCGCCGCTGCGTTTGCTGCAGAAGACGCAGCCGAAGCTGAAGAAGAAAAAGAACCACTGCGGTATTATCAAATTTCGCCCAACATTATGACCTTTTACCAAAATACAGGTCGAAAAATGGGCTATATCGTCGTCCAGGTGCAAGTGGTTGTGCGTGGCGATGAAAACCTGGAAATTGTTGAGACGCATCTGCCTTTGATGCAAGACACATTAATTGACTTTTTTAACAGCCAGGACAAAGACACGGTCAAGGACCTTACCCAGCGAGAAACCTTACGCACCCAGGCCACCGAAAGAATAGCTACCGTTCTCAAAGATGAAGTCGGCAAAGATGTGGTCGAAAATGTATTATTTACCCAATATGTTTTTCAATAACCCACGTGTTTTTCAATAACCAATAAATTTTTCAATAACCAGCATGTCTTTCAATAAAAAAAGCTTTTCGGTTTAACGCGAAAAGCTTTTATCTTCCAACCGCTAAGAGTTTAGTCCTACCACTCCAAAATCACTTTTCCTGACTGCCCCGAACGCATGATATCGAAGCCGGTCTGGAAGTCGTCGATGGGGAACTTATGGGTAATTATAGGCGAGATATCGAGCCCCGATTGCAGCAATGAAACCATTTTGTACCAGGTTTCAAACATTTCGCGCCCGTAAATGCCTTTGATGATAAGCCCTTTAAAAATCACCTGATTCCAATCGACTGCCATATCTGAAGGCGGGATCCCTAACATGGCAATTTTACCGCCATGATTCATGGTCGCCAGCATCGACTGTACGGCAGAAGGTGCGCCCGACATTTCAAGGCCAACGTCGAAGCCTTCGGTCATTCCTAATTCATTCATGACCTCCGCGAGTTTCTCATTGGCGACATTAACGGCTCGAGTAGCCCCCATTTTGCTCGCCAACGCCAATCGGTAATCGTTGACATCAGTAATAACAACGTTGCGCGCGCCCACATGTCGACAAACCGCCGCCGCCATAATACCGATGGGACCCGCGCCGGTTATCAATACATCTTCACCCACCAAATCAAACGACAGTGCCGTGTGCACCGCGTTTCCAAATGGGTCAAAAATGGCTGCCATTTCGTCGCTGATATCATCCGGTAACTTAAACGCATTAACCGCAGGAATGGCGATGTACTCGGCAAAAGCCCCCGGACGATTAACACCAACCCCATAGGTATTTCGACACAGATGGCGTCGCCCGGCACGACAATTTCGGCAGTGACCGCAAGTGATATGACCTTCACCCGATACCCGATCACCAACCTTAAAGCCTTCGACTTCCTGGCCGATTTCTTCAATAACGCCGACAAACTCATGACCGACGGTCATCGGCACAGGGATCGTATTTTGCGACCATTCATCCCAGTTATAAATATGTACATCGGTACCGCATATGGCAGTTTTTTTAATTTTGATCAGGACATCGTTATGGCCTACTTCAGGCTTGTCCGCCTGCTCCATCCAGATGCCTTCTTTGGGAAAACTTTTCGCTAATGTTTTCATTGACAAATACTCTTTCTGTGACTCTTAAATTTAGCTTGTTCGTCGCTTATCGGTTAGATAACGCCGAGCTTTTTACCGACTTTTTCAAAGGCGGCCACAGCTTTATCTATGTGGTTAAAGTCGTGTGCTGCCGACATTTGGGTGCGGATACGCGCTTGTCCCTTAGGCACAACCGGGAAAGAAAATCCGACCACATAAATACCTTCTTTTAGCATTTCATCGGCGAATTTTTTAGCCAGTGCGGCATCGCCCAGCATCACCGGAATAATTGGGTGTTCACCAGGCAGCAAATCAAATCCGAGGGCTGACATTTTTTCGCGGAAATAATTGGCATTGTCGTTCAGCTTAATGCGGAGCTCATTACCACTTTCTAGTAAATCGAGAACTTTGATGGAGGCAGCTGCAATTACCGGTGCGAGCGTGTTTGAAAACAGGTATGGTCGAGAGCGTTGACGTAACCATTCAACAATTTCTTTTTTTCCAGAAGTGTAGCCTCCGGAAGCGCCGCCTAGCGCTTTACCTAATGTTCCGGTAATAATGTCGACACGATCCATCACATTACAATATTCGTGGGTACCGCGGCCATTTTCGCCCATAAATCCGACGGCGTGTGAATCATCAACCATAACCATGGCATTATATTTATCCGCCAGATCACAAACGGCTTGCAGGTTGGCGACATAGCCATCCATTGAAAATACCCCGTCGGTAGCGATCAGTTTATAACGAGCCCCCGCTTCATCCGCAGCTTGAAGCTGCGCTTCCAGGTCGGCCATGTCGTTGTTGGCGTAGCGGAAACGTTTTGCTTTTGACAGTCGAACGCCATCAATGATGGAAGCGTGATTGAGCGCGTCAGAAATAATCGCATCTTCTGCGGTTAAAATCGTTTCAAACAAGCCACCGTTAGCGTCAAAACAGGAAGAATAGAGAATGGTATCTTCCATACCCAAAAATTGGCTGATACGTGCTTCCAATTTTTTGTGGACCGCCTGGGTACCACATATAAATCGGACTGACGCTAAACCATAACCCCACTCATCCAAGGCTTCCTGGCCAGCTTGAATCAGTTTTGGGCTATTCGCCAGCCCAAGGTAGTTATTGGCACAAAAGTTGAGAACGTTTTCGCCAGTTGTGACATGAATGTCAGCTTGCTGCTGCGAGTCGATCACGCGCTCGTCTTTGTATAAACCGGCTTCGTGCAGTTCGTTAATCTGGTCTTGCAGGTTCTCTAGAAATGGTTTGCTCATGGGTATTGCTTCCTAAAGTCAGGCCATTGGTGTGAAATGACCAGGTCAATTTAATCTGGGAAGCAATTTTACAGTAATAATGCGGAAAGCCAACCGGTTTCAAATTGGTTAAACCATTGGTTGGCTTTTGTTTTGGTTGGAATCAGTAGTCGACAATATGACGACCAAATGGCGTAAACCCGAGCTTCATCAGCTTAAAGTGCTGAATGCCAAACGGTATACCGATTATCGACAAGCACAGGAAAACGCCCCAAACCAGGTGGTTTAGTACTACCCAGATTCCGCCAAATATAAGCCAAACGATATTCAGTAAAATATTGAGACCACTGGTGGGATAGCTTTCTGGAAAGCGGCTGGTGACTTCTGAACCAAAGGGAAATAACGCGAGAATGGACAACTTAAAGCACTGGATACCCCACGGGATCCCCACTAAAGTCATACATAGAACGATTCCGCCCATAAAATAGCCACAAAAAACGAAGAATCCGCCCAAAATGATCCACAAAAGGTTAAAAATTATCGACATTAGCGCTCCTTAAGCTGCATGAAATTCCAGTTTTACTAAAGAGTAATACAAGTTTCGGTCCAGGTTGATAAATTTATATTTATCAATGGGTTACATACTTAGAGATAGAGCTAGTGAGAGTTTTGACTAAGAAATTGAGAGGGAAGTTACTAAGAATTGGCGATTTTGGCGAAATAGGGATGGATCGGTATTAGGCGATCGCAGATGGCTCATCACCGTTACCTAGACGTGCGAATTTAGCTGGCTCGTCACCATTACCTAGACGTGCGAATTTAGCTGGTTCGTCACCGTTACCCAGGCGTGCGAATTTAGCTGGTTCGTCACCGTTACCCAGGCGGGAGAACTTAGCTGGCTCGTCACCATTGCCTAGACGTGCGAATTTCGCTGGCTCGTCACCGTTACCTAGACGTGCGAACTTCGCTGGCTCGTCACCGTTGCCTAGGCGCGCGAATTTAGCTGGTTCGTCACCGTTACCCAGGCGTGCGAACTTCGCTGGCTCGTCACCGTTGCCCAGGCGCGCGAATTTAGCGGGATCGTCACCATTACCTAGACGGGCAAACTTGATAGTTTCGTCGACATTAATCAAAAGCTTAAATATATTGAAATCTTCGCTTTCTCCCAAAATTCTATGATTAGCCGGATCAACCCCCGTTGAACGGCTCGCCAGAATCACTGGATCGACACCTGTTGAACGGCTCGCCAGAATCACTGGATCGACACCCGTTGAACGGCTCGCCAGGATCACTGGATCGACACCTGTTGAACGGCTCGCCAGAATCACTGGATCGACACCCGTTGAACGGCTCGCCAGGATCACTGGATCGACACCCGTTGAACGGCTCGCCAGGATCACTGGATCGACACCCGTTGAACGGCTCGCCAGAATCACTGGATCGACACCCGTTGAACGGCTCGCCAGAATCACTGGATCAACACCCGTTGAACGGCTCGCCAGAATCACTGGATCAACACCCGTTGAACGGCTCGCCAGGATCACTGGATCGACACCCGTTGAACGGCTCGCCAGAATCACTGGATCAACACCCGTTGAACGGCTCGCCAGAATCACTGGATCGACACCTGTTGAACGGCTCGCCAGAATCACTGGATCGACACCTGTTGAACGGCTCGCCAGGATCACTGGATCGACACCTGTTGAACGGCTCGCCAGAATCACTGGATCGACACCTGTTGAACGGCTCGCCAGAATCACTGGATCGACACCTGTTGAACGGCCAGCAAAGGTTGAAGGGGATAAGTTTTGTATACTAATATTAAAGTTCTTTGAGTCCGACTCTTTTAGTTTTGTGACTGCAATTCCGTTTGCACAAATCATTAGAAATACTAAAATGATACTACGTGCGAAAATCATACTATGTTCCTACTTAAAAATTAAAAGTGATAAAAAAATGGCCAAATAGTTATAACGTGTTATCCCTATGTCAATTTTTTGTCAATTTTTTATTGTGAGTTGTATCTCAGTTTTTGTATATCAACTATCGCGGGCGCGTAATTTTGCTAGTTTACTAAATATCGACTATTTAGATATTGAAGTTGATTTTATTGCACAGCAAAAGACATACCAGAATTTTGACTTTTTATGTCACGGAAAGATTTGACTAGAGAGAATTACGATTGAGTCAGATGAGGTAATTTTTTACTGCCCGTGAAAAGGCAGTTTGCATCCTGTAATAAAAAATAAGATCTTAGTAAGCAACTAACCCAAAGGTGTTACATTTGACGCAGAAATACCAAGATACTCTTGTTTGTGCCAATGGCGCTTGAATAGTTCATCACATAAATTGCTTCTGACAGGCCTACTAAAATAAAATCCTTGAACTATATAAGCTCTATTGATCCATAAGTACTCACATTGAGATTTAGATTCCACTCCTTCTATTACAACTTCCATATCCATTGTTTTCGCGATATCAATTATTGCTTTGACGACTTTTGCATCCTGATCATTAGTCTCTATATTATCGACAAAACTCTTGTCTACTTTTAGTGTATCAAATGGTAAAGACTTTAATTGTGCTAGTGATGAATAGCCTGTTCCAAAGTCATCGAGAGCTAAGCTAAACCCAAGCCCTTTGAGAATATCAATTTGAGACTTTGTTTCTTCAATATCTTGCATACATGCACTTTCCGTAATTTCTAATTCAATGTATTTCGCTTCTAATCCTTCTTGACTTAAAATTTCTGAAGCTTCAGCGGCAAGATTCCTATTCCAAAATTGATGTGCTGATAGATTTATACTAGTTCGCCCTCTCATAACTCCACATTTAACCCATTCCTTTGTTTGTTGGATGGCTTGACGAAGTAATTGGTGTCCAAGAGGAATAATTAACCCTGTTTCTTCTGCTAGCGGAATAAACTCAGCCGGGCTTATAAAACCAAGCTCTTTATGAGTCCACCGAGCTAGTGCTTCGACCCCATCTACTCTTCCTGTATTCAGGTCGACTTTGGGCTGATAAAATAACTCTATAGATTCATCATCAATAGCCTTTCGAAGTGCTGTTTCTAATGCTAATCTCTTTCGTGCTCGTTCATTAAACTCTACAGAATAAAATCTATAGGAGTTTTCAACAGTCTTCTTTGCTTCGTACATTGCTGTGTCTGCATTACGCATTAGCCTTTCCGCAATTATGGCATCATCAGGGGCTAAGGTTATACCAATAGAAAAATTCAGCTTTAATTTCTGACCTTTTACGAAAATAGGCTGATTCAATTCTTTTAGTAAAAGCTCTGAAAATGTAGCCACTGTAGAAGAAGATCTTACGTTTTCTACTACAATAACAAATTCATCACCCCCAATTCTTGCAACAGTATCACCTTCTTTGTTGCAATTAACTAGCCGTGATGCAACTTGACGAATTAAATGGTCTCCAACATTATGCCCTAATGAATCATTGATTCTTTTAAAATTATCCACATCTACTAAAAACAGCGCGAAACGCCCCTTATCTCGTTTTGTTTTTTCAATTGTTTGATTTAACCTATCATATAAACATGCCCGATTTGGTAGGCCTGTAAGTGAATCATAATTTGCAAGCTTTCTAAATTCTTCTTCCGTCCTTTTGTGGAAAGTAATATCTGAAAATACACCAACGTAGTACCTAATATTTCCTTTTTCATCATGCAATGTATCAATACTAAGTTTTTGTGGAAAAGGATCGTTATTCTTCCGTTCAGCCCAAGCTTCTCCTTGCCAATTTCCTTTCTCTTCAATACTAATTCGGATACGTTGTATCAAATTCTCAGGTTGCTCCTGGATTTCGGGAAACCAAAGTGCTTCTCCTTTTTTCTCACTCAGAGAAAAGCCCGTAATACGCTCATAAGCAGGATTGCATTCTACTAACCGCCATTCGTGATCGCGAATCCAGACACCATCTGATGTACTCTTAAATGCTTGCCCTAACATTTCGAACTGAGCATCTTTTTCCCTAATATCTGTAACATCACGTTGCGTTCCTGACATCCTTAGAGCGCTGCCGTTATCATCAAGTGCCACAACCTTCCCGCGATCCTGTATCCAACGCCACCCGGTTGATGCGTCAACTACTCGATAACAAATATCAAAGTGGTCAGTGCTTCCATTAATATGGTCACTTAACTTATCCCTAACCATTTGAAGGTCTTTCGGATGAACATAGCTTGCTAATTCATGTAAATCTTTAGACAAATGAGCACAGTCAATTTGTATTTTTTTAAACTCATTCGACCTAGATATTTTCCCAGTTTCTAGGTTCCAATCCCAAAACTCGTAGCCACTCCCCCATAAACTTAGTTTTAATCTTTCTTCGTTTTCTTTTACAGACTGCTGTACTAAATATTCTCTTCTTCTCTTTTGATAAAATAAATAAATAAAAATCGAGACCAAAGTTACGGAAATTAATAGATAAAAAAACTTGGCTAGCATTGTGCCCCACCAAGGTGGGTTTATCTTAATATTGAGAGGCTCCTGGCTTTTTCGCCACCCATCATTGACACCTCCTACCTGTAATTCAAACCTATAATTTCCGGGCTCTAAATTGGTGTAAGTAGCTTGACGAATATTCTTAGACACTTGAATCCATTTTTCACTTAGACCGATTAACCTATACTTAAATTTTAAATCTTCCGACCTGACATATTGTGGACTTGTAAACAACAATGAAAAGGTAGTTTGTTCAAAATTTAATTCTATCTGCTGGTCACCAAGATTGGTGTGTGTGACTTTAATCGGAATATTATCAACAACATTTGCATTTTCACCTGCAACAAGAATTTCCGTGACTCTCGGCTCACGAACTCCATAATTATGCCCTACTATATTTGGATAAAACCGATTAAATCCATTAACTCCACCAAAATATAGATATCCATTAGACGCTTTCAAACTAGGAGAATTAAATTCATCTCCTTGCAGTCCATCTGATTCACGAAAATGCCTTACGCTCATGGTGTCGGCATTTATCGCCACAATCCCTAAGTTTGTCGATGCCCAAATTGAATTCGAATTTTCGTCGGCCACTAGCGAATATACACTATTATTAGGCAACCCATTGACTTCATCTATAGTGACTATTTTATTACTTTCATTAACGATTTTTATGCCATTCGACCATGTCGCAACCCACAACCGTTTTTTCCAATCATATCCAATTTTAGTGATCGATAACCCTGTAGTTCCGGGGATTTCTTCTAATAACTTTGGTGTTGAATTTTTGAAACTACCCTTTGTCTCAAGTTTAAAGATACCTTTGGTTTCAGTTGATATATATGTAGTTCCATCATCAAGGTGTACTATCGACTGAGGATCAATGTTGGTAATTCGACTTTCGACTATTTCGGACAGCATTCCATAATCATCAACACTGAAAACACCAACCCCTCGGCCTTCCACACCTATCCAGATTCTATTCTTGAAATCTCTTTCGATAAAAACCGCTTCAATATCTCCTGCAAGAAAATTATTGTTTTGCGAGCTAAAAGTCGATGATTTTGACGTTTTTAGATCAAATTTAATTAAGCCGCTCTTAGTACCTACCAGCACTTTTCTTTCGTTTATTTGAAATATGCTAACAATCCCTGTCGATAATTTTTTTCCATCAACTTTTATTGGTAAATGTTTAAAATTTTTCGTATTTGGATTAAAAATTGACAAAATCCCATTTTCAGAACCGACCCAAATATCTCCATCGTCATTTTCGGACAGTGCGAATATGGAAGAATCCGTTATTCCTTCATTTTCGATTGGATGAATTCCGTAAGACTCAAATCGTCTACTGTATGGATAATGTCGGCTAACACCACCACCATAAGTTCCTATCCAAATGGTTTCATCGTCGCTTTGATAAATTTTGAATATATTATTTGTTATTAAAGAGTTTTTGTTGCGATCATGTGCGAATATCCTACTCACTTTCTTTTGTGTAGGCTCGATCAATACAAGTCCTTGAAGAGTTCCAATCCAAAACAACCCTTTATTATCTTGGTAGATTGTTCGAACAAATTCGCTAGGTAAATCTAAACTTAACTTCGTCATAGTGCGAGTTTCTTTATTTAGCTCGTAAACACCTTGACCCCAAGTAGCTACAAGTACTCGACCAAATGAATCTTGATAAATATCAACAATGCTATAATCAGAACTCTTCAATTCACCTGACAACGTTCTTATTTGAATATTTATAAATCTTTCTTTAACTCTATCAAATAAATAAATACCGCCACGCAATGTGCCTATCCATAGTTGCTTATGATCGTCCTCAAAAATCGAGCGCACTTTTAGATGAGGGAAAGATTTAATCTTATTGTTTTGTAAATCAAAAACATTCAATCCCTCAGAAGAGCCAATCCAAATTTTTCCATCAGATGTTTGATACATCGATCTTATTTGGTTTGATAGTAACTTGGGTGAATCGCTATCTATAGGTGAACTATTCAGTTCAGTGTTGAAATGTTTAAAATTATCTAAATCTCTCTGATATACATTTACTCCTTTTTCGGTTCCAACCCATAAATTGCCGCTTTTATCGAGTAGTAAAGTCCTAACAATATTGTTTGAAAGAGAAGTCAGATTTCTACGATCTTGTCGATAGGTTTTAAGTTCATTACCATCATATTTTTGCAATCCATCTTCTGTCGCAAACCACATAAATCCATCGTTATCTTGAACAACGTCATATACAACGCTTGATGACAGTCCATTTTTTTTTGTTAAATTATGAAACTGAAACAGCGGCTCCGCCCAAACACCACCCACACCAACCCCCACCAGCATAAACAGCAGTGCGACTTTGGAAATAAGTGTTGAAATACGCAACCCAAACATAAAATCTCAGAAAACAGATTGTTCTTATTATTAAAGCCGAACTATAACTATAGACTATTTTTAGTAATCTTTTCTTATAAGTCAGTCATTTAGCGTCAATATCTCAAAAATTTATTAGGTTGTAAATGGTGATAGCTATTTATCTCAATATGTTATTACCATATAACTATCATTTAGATAGTTTGATTGAATTAGACTAATTAACTTGCTTTGGTCACAATGTAACCAGGTTAAGGCAGAGACGTAACAGATTGAACACTTATCGCGTCTATGCGTAGTATTAATTTTTGGAGTCCCCCAAATGAAACGATTTACGATTTTTGGTCGCCCTGGTTGCGGCTTTTGTTCTCGCGCCAAGCAACTTTGCGAAATCAAAAACTTCGACTACAAGTATGTAGATATCTGGGCGGAAGGAATCAGCAAAGAAGATTTAGCACAAACCATAGGTAAACCCGTAATGACCGTGCCTCAGGTTTTCCACGGTGAGCAGCATATCGGTGGATTTGACGATCTGCAGGAATATGTTGCTAATTTAGCCTAAAAGCGAGATTTACATAGCCAAACTACTGCTTTTTTTGCATAATAGCCTGTTCATACTCAGAGAAAAGAATTTAAATTAACTTTTCACTGTAACCAATTGAATTTTAAGGTATATCACAAATGAAAGCAGTAGTTGAAGCTTGGTTAAATGAAGCTATTGCCAAACTCAAAGAACAAGGCGTCCTGCCAGAAGCTGCCAATGTCGTTGCCAAGGTAACGCACACCAAAGAAAAATCCCATGGAGATTTCGCCTCTAATGCGGCTTTAATGCTCGCAAAACCAGCGCAAAAAGCGCCGCGCGATGTCGCCCAGCTGATTGTCGACCTGCTGGGTGAAAAGCCCGAAATCGACCGTATGGAAATCGCCGGTCCCGGGTTTATTAATTTTTTCCTCAGCCAGTCGGCGGCCACTCAAGTTATTGAAACCATTCTTGACCAAACCGAGCGCTACGGCCATAACAACGTTGGCGAAGGCCGAGCCGTCCAGGTTGAGTTTGTATCAGCTAACCCGACGGGGCCTTTACATATTGGCCACGGACGCGGCGGCGTTGTTGGCGACTGTATTTCACGCCTGTTGGATGCCACTGGCTGGAAAGTCACCCGCGAGTTCTATTACAACGATGCGGGTCAGCAGATTAATAACCTGGCAGCATCCGTTCAAGCACGCTGCAATCAGATAGGTCCAGACTCTGAGCAATGGCAAAAAGACTGGTATCAGGGTGATTATATTAAAGAAGTCGCCGCCGATTATCTGGCTGGTAAAACCGTGGATGCAGCAGATAAACATGTGACCGCCAAGGGTGACCCAGAAGATTTACAGGCCATTCAAGAGTTTGCGGTCGCTTACTTACGTCGCGAGCAAGATCTCGATTTAAAAGCCTTTGACGTTGATTTTGACGTTTACTTTTTAGAGTCATCGCTCTATGAAAACGGCGATATCGAGAAAACCGTAAAAAGTCTGATTAATGCCGGTCATACTTATGAAAAAGAAGACGCCCTTTGGTTGCGCACCACCGAATACGGCGATGATAAAGACCGTGTAATGCGCAAGAGTGACGGCGGTTATACCTATTTTCTGCCTGATGTTGCTTATCATGTGAACAAATGGGAACGTGGCTTTGGCCGTGTGGTCAACGAGTTTGGCGCCGACCATCACAGCACCGTCAACCGAGTGCGCGCCGGTCTTCAGGCACTCGACATTGGCATTCCAAAAGGTTGGCCCGAAGTCGTGCTGCACCAGATGGTGACCGTTATGCGCGGCGAAGAAGAAGTTAAAATTTCTAAACGTGCCGGCAGCTATGTCACGCTGCGAGATATCATTGATGAAGTTGGCCGCGATGCAACCCGCTACTTTCTCGCGGCGCGTCGTTCGACTTCGCAGATGACTTTTGATCTCGAATTAGCAGCGTCGCAAACCAACGAGAACCCGGTCTACTACATCCAATACGCACACGCTCGGATCTGCTCGGCTTTACGCAAAGCAGCGGAGGTCGGCAAAACATTCGACCTTGCCAATGGACGCGACAATCTCGCTTTATTAACGCTCGAAGAAGAAACCGGTCTGATGGATAAAATGAGCCAGTTCCCGGAACTGGTGAATGTTGCCGCCGCAAATTTAGAGCCACATGTAATTGCTCACTATCTCCGTGAACTTGCCGCGGAGCTGCATGGTTATTATCAGATTGGCCAAAACGACGAATCACTTCGCTGGATTGTTGATAACTCGGCACTGTGTAATGCCCGCCTGACTTTAATTAGCGCGGTCAAACAAGTCTTAGTCAACGGGCTCAGTTTGTTGGGTGTTAGCGCACCAGAGTCTATGTAAGCTTTTAATCTGATTTTGGGAATATCCATTAGAATTTATGCCAAGAGATTACGCTAAGAAAAAAACGCCCAAAAAAACCAAGCGCGGCGCTAGCCGCGGTAAAAAGCAGGCCACCGTACCAATGGGACTGTGGTTATTTACTGCGGCCGCGGTGTTAGCGCTGACGGCTGGCTTGATTTATTTGAAATGGATAAAACAACCATCTGCCACACCGGTGACCCAAGTCGCCAAGCAACCTACAAGCTCGGCACAAACGGAGAACTCATCGACTTCCAACCAGGTTGACGAGGTTCCTTTTTATGATGTGCATAAAGATCTTACCAATAAAAAAGTCGAGATCCCAAAAGAAGATCTGAAGCTGCCCGATAACTACAAAAAGTATTTCTATACCATGCCTTGCGGGTCATTCCGTGATCCGGCGCGTGCCGACGAATTAAAAGCGATGATCGGATTAACGGGCAACAATTCCAATATTACCGATGTCCAATGGAAAGGTGAAACCTGGTATCGAGTGCAACTCGGCCCATTTAATAGCAAACGAACCGCGGAAAAAATACGTCATCGCCTGCAGGACAATGGTATTCACGACTGCCGTATTACCCCCCATCTGAAAAAATAAAAATCGCGGCAATCCCGTTTTGATCGCGGGTTTTGCCTTGAAATCTCTAAATTCGTACCCACATAGCTTCGATACGTCAAAAATTTAGTTTATTGGAGTAAGTCTTTGGAACAGTATCGCGGAACCACCATCCTTTCTGTACGCCGTAACGGCAAAGTCGTGATTGGCGGCGATGGCCAGGTATCTATGGGAAACACGGTCATGAAAGGCAACGCGCGCAAAGTCAGACGCTTATATAAAGGCCAGGTTATTGCCGGGTTTGCCGGTGGCACCGCAGACGCTTTCACCTTGTTTGAACGCTTTGAAGCCAAGCTGGAAAAGCACCAGGGCAAACTGATGCGTGCCGCTGTGGAGCTCGCCAAAGACTGGCGAACCGATCGCATGTTACGCCGCCTGGAAGCTTTGTTGGCAGTGGCAGACAAAGAGCACTCCCTGATTATTACCGGCAACGGTGATGTAATTGAACCTGAAGACAGCTTAATGGCAATAGGTTCCGGCGGGCCTTTCGCTCAGTCGGCATCACGTGCATTGTTGGACAAAACCGATTTAAGCGCCCGCGAAATCGTCGAAACGGGTTTAAAGATCGCGGGCGATATCTGCGTTTACACCAATCACAATCATACAATTGAAGAACTCGACTGTAACGACTAGCTGCGGTTCAACTAGTGCGCAGCAACGGTTAAAAAACCAATGTGAATTGGAAAAATTTTACTTAGTAACCTATTAAACCTGGAAATAGATTTATGTCTCAAATGACGCCGAGAGAAATCGTTCACGAACTCGACAAACATATTATTGGGCAGGATGCCGCTAAAAAATCAGTGGCCATCGCCTTACGAAACCGATGGCGCCGCATGCAAGTTAACGAAGAGTTGCGCAACGAAATTACCCCTAAGAATATTCTTATGATCGGCCCAACGGGCGTGGGTAAAACCGAAATCGCTCGCCGCCTGGCAAAATTGGCGAATGCACCTTTTATTAAAATAGAAGCCACCAAATTTACCGAAGTTGGTTATGTTGGTCGCGACGTAGAATCCATTATCCGTGACCTGGTGGACGCGGCTTATAAAATGCTGCGAGAACAAGAATACCAAAAAGTTCAGATGCGCGCCGAAGAAGCCGCCGAAGAGCGAATTCTTGATGTCTTGCTGCCACCGCCACGGACTTTTGAAAACGAACCTCGCGAAGCCGATAATTCAGCCGCTCGACAAATGTTCCGCAAAAAATTGCGCGAAGGAACATTGAACGAACAGGAAATTGAAATTGATATCGCCGGGCCATCTGTTGGCATAGAAATCATGGCACCGCCCGGCATGGAAGAAATGACCAGTCAGCTGCAGGACATGTTTCAGCACTCAGCGCCGTCTAAAAAGAAAAAGCGGAAACTTAAGATAAAAAACGCTTTTAAACTGTTAATCGAAGAAGAAAGCGAAAAATTGATCAATCAGGATGACCTGAAAAACCGAGCTGCCGAAGCCGTCGAAAATAACGGCATCGTATTTTTAGATGAAATTGATAAAGTTGCTAAAGGCGATCAGAATGTTTCCGGTGGTGTATCGCGTGAAGGCGTGCAACGCGATCTGTTACCCCTGGTAGAAGGCTGCACTGTATCGACAAAATATGGCATGATCAAAACCGACCATATCCTGTTTATTGCCTCGGGCGCGTTTCATTTATCGAAGCCATCTGATCTGATCCCTGAACTACAGGGTCGATTGCCCATACGAGTAGAACTGGGCTCGCTATCAGCCGATGACTTTAAACGGATCCTGACCGAACCCGATGCGGCGCTGACCAAACAATATGTCGCATTGATGCAGACCGAAGATCGCGAAATTCAATTTACTGACGATGCTGTGCAAACCATTGCCGAAGTGGCCTGGCAGGTCAATGAAACGACTGAAAATATTGGTGCACGTCGGCTGCATACTGTCATGGAGAAACTCTTAGAAGAGATCTCGTTTACGGCATCCGATTCGGCTGAAAAATTATTGATCGACGCGGACTATGTTCGCAATCAACTCGGGGAATTGGCACAGGATGAAGATCTGACGCGCTTTATTCTTTAGTGAAGTCTGTCGTACTTATTTTGGTCGCATCATTGAATTTATTAGTCTCGCATTTGCCCTGGTGCGCCAAGCGACGCTCAACAAGATTCTGTCGAAAAGGCCGGTTGCACAGCAGCCGGCAATAGCCAACGAGAGTTAATCGGTTGTGCTTGTTAAAACTGGTAACGCAAACTCATTGCTGCAGTTCGACCGGGCTCAGAAAACGGTGTTAACTCAGTATCTGCCGAACGGCCTGCTATATTAATATGACGAACATACTCTTCGTCAAAAAGATTATTGACCGCCAGGTTGATAGATAGATCAGAACTAAAATCGTAGCTCATTAACCAGTCGACAGTCTCGTAGCCTGGTGATTGAAATTCATCATCATTAACTTTTGACATTTTTTGAGCCCAATTGATGTTGATTGAGGTGGTCCAGAAATCACTTTCAAAGCTGAATCCGAGCACGCCTTTGAGCGGTGAAATACTGGTGATATAGTTACCGCTGTTGACGTCTTTCCCGTGTTGGTAACTTGCATTGGCGAACGCTGAGAAACCATCATTGGCGTAGTAAGTTATCGCAACTTCAGCGCCTTCAATTGTGACTGAGTCAATATTTTGATATTGGAAAGTTTCGTGAACGTGAGAAAACGAGCCGTCCGGGTTAAAAAAGGATTCGGAACTGACCAGGCCGACTTGCAGAAACCTATCAAATTGATTGTGATAAATCGCAGCGTCAAAGCCGAAACGTTCACCGCGCGAGCGTAAGCCGATCTCATAAGTGTCGCTTTCTTCTGGCTCGAGATCATCAGCTGGGATCACTTGATAGATATAGCTGGAAGAGGCTTGTAAATAATGTTCGATATATGCCAGGTCATACGCGGGAACTTTGAAGCCCTGTCCGTATTGAAAAAACACCGAGGTATCTTTATTGATATGATAAAGCATACCCATGTTTAAAGACGTATGATCTTCTTCAATTTTGGCGAAAGGCGTATCGTCCGATTTTAACGCGCCGTTGGGGTCCATGCTGTAGTGGTCAAACCGTAGCCCTGGTGTAACAATGAATTGTCCATTAGCGAATGTCATTTCGTCATTGATAAAAATGCCCGCCCTCAAGGTATCGTTTTGTGGAAATTTTTGTGTGATCAGATCTCGTGTGGCAGTCTTTGCCACTTCGCGGTATTCATGAACACTTCGGCGGCTGTCGGTTGTTTCCAGGTCGATACCAAAACCAATCACATGGGTATCATCGATAGATTTAACCGCATTAGACAAAAAGCCTGATGTCGTTTGTTCATAAGTCCCAGTTTTCCACATGTCTCTAATTTCGACCACGCCAAACATCGGTGCATTGATATCCAGCTGACCATATTCAATGTCTTTTTGTCGCGATCCATTTTGATAGACATGCAGGTTTAACTGATCGGCAAAGTCGCCGACATCTTGCCCGTGATAATGAATTTTAACAGCATCCGTGTTTTTTTCTGAGTGCGAATTTTCATCGGTAATCTGATAACCAAATGGCGCTAGCGAACGGAAATAAAACAATAGCCCGTCTGCGGCATCGCCTGCGCTTTCTTGCTGCCAATAGTCATAGCTGAAATTTACAAAATCGACTTCGTTGATCAGGTATTGTCCTTTGTATGTCATGCTATTCGATTCAATGTCGAACGGGCTGGTCGATTCATTAAAATTCTGCTGCTCATGTCCATCGCCGCCTTTAACATGAATCAGATGCTCAAATTTTCCTTGCACGGTGGCGATGGACGCACCAAGACTAGATTGGTTAGACAATTCGCTGTAACTCAGTTTCACTTGTCCGCCAATATCCTCACCTGCATCAAGATAATCGCTGGCGGTTTTAGTCGTAAAGACCACAATGCCACCTAAAGCATCGGAACCATATAACGAAGATGCCGCCCCTTTGGCTACTTCCACCTGCTTGATGGTATCGGTATCGATAAAACCGCGACCGACAATATCGTTAGTGCCGTTGGCGCCATAGCCTTCATTCATCCGCATACCGTCTTTGATCATCAACACACGATCGCCGCCCATACCGCGAATTAAAATATTTTGTGCGCCTCCAACTCGGCCGGTCACTTCAACACCCGGCTCGTATTTAAAAAGTTCGTTAAAGTCTGTGACCACTCGAGTGTCGATATCATCTACAGTGACCACCGACTTACTCCCAGCAACATCTTTAAGTTTCTTCTCGATGCGTTGTCCAGTGATGACCAAGACGTCCAGATCGTCTTTCTCGATTATCGCGCCTTCATCATCAGCCACTACGGGAGAAACGACTGATAAGGTAATCGCGGCCCAAAGACCGACAAATAAAAGCTTAACCTTCTGATTCATAACATAAAATCCTTTATTATTTCTTATATTCCAAATCTCAGAACAAGATTGGAGCCAGTTAATTCGAAGGGATCTTAATGCAAACGATAATGATTATCAACCGCATTCTCATTGACAATTTAATTTGAGTGGGCTAAATTACGATTTTTTTTAAGGGGAATTAAATGTCCATTCAAGCGCTAGAATCTGTCATGGCCAGAGTTTCAGATTTATTGCTAACGCCCGTTCTACTGGTTATTTTTGCTTTATTTATCTTTTCACTTTATGCCCTCGGTCGCTTTTTATCACTGTATCTCGTACGTAAACGCAACGCGGTACGCTATTTCAAACAGGTTAAATCTCAATCTGCTGAGTGGCTCTTGGGTTATCCCGTGCACAACTATTTTGTAAAAAACCCGCTCGCCAGTGAAGACGAACTAGAAGTCGTCGCTCTAAAAAAACTAGAATCATTGCGGATCATTACGCGCGTTGCCCCCATGCTCGGCTTAATTGCCACCATGATCCCTATGGGGCCCGCACTTAAAGCCCTCGCCGACGGTAATATTCAAGGGATCAGCGAAAACCTGATTATCGCCTTTGCAGCTGTTATCTGGGGTCTGGTCATTGCGACAGTGACTTTCTGGCCGGCGTCCGTTAAAAAACGTTGGTTTGCGAATGAATTAATCAACATTCGAAAAATTCGAGGGGTTGCCTGATGCGCATTCTGGACGAAGATGAAGAACTTAACCCGTTACAAAGTACGGTTAACCTGATCGATGTTTTTCTGGTTGTAATCGCCGCTTTATTAATCGCTATCGCGCAAAATCCGCTGAACGTTTTTTCCGCTGATAACGTTACTGTTGTTAAAAATGCAGGCCAGCCCAATATGGAAGTGATCGTCAAAGAAGGAAAAGAAATCAAACAATACCAATCCACCGGACAGATTGGCTCGGGCGAAGGTCAACGTGCCGGGGTCGCCTATCAGATGGCCGATGGCAGTTTCGTTTATGTACCTGACGAAAACCAGCAGTCGACAAATAACAACGACGACTCAGCCAAATAAATCCTCAGGTAGCGCGGGTACATCACTGGCGCCAACATACCTGACATCGTCCGCCTTATCTTTAATTTAAACATCAAACTATTGAATTCAAATCGAGAATCATCATGTTATCCAGATTACTGCTATTGATATTGTTTGCCCCCTGTTTGCTACAAGCTGCCGACTCATCCCCAAAAGTTTTACTTATGATGTCCAGTCATACGTCTAAAGCCAAAGGAGAGTTATTAACGGCGTTATCGAATGATCAACCTTTCTCGCTGGTAAACTTTGACGCGACAGGAAAATCTGAATCTGAAATAGAATCAGCCTGGAAAAACTCGCAGTTGATCTTACTCGATGGTATTAACCCAGCACTCTCCAACTGGATGTTTAATAAATACCAGCCGCTCCTTGAAAGATTTGCCGATGTCCCGGTTATTTCCTTAGGCGATATAGACAATCCCAAAATGAATCAGGGGCTAACGCCAGCTATTCGCCATCAGATCGCAGCGTATTTCCAAAATGCTGGTCAAAAAAATTATCGCAATATGATGAAGTACTTATCTACCGCCGCCTTTAAACTATCGCACGAAAAAGTTGAATCACCCCATATCGTACCTAAAGTAGGCTTGTACCATACAAACTTTAAGCATCAGGTTACCCAAAACAGTGATGCGTTTTTTCAATGGCTAGCACCGCAGAGGAATCAATCGGTGATCGGCATAGCTATCCACCGCTCGGTGGTCGACTATCAACAGCAACAGATTGTAGATGCCATTATTGCGGGACTCGAATTAAAAGGCGCAAAAGCATTTGGATTCTTTTTCGAAGGTGAAGACGAAGAACTCACCTGGCCAGAATTATTAACAGACCAACAAGGTAACGCCAAAGTCGACCTAATTATCAACTACCGCGCGTTACACTACGTTGAAAAGCGCCGTAAAGAATTTGAGCAGATTGGCGTCCCCATAATTCACGCGTTGAATTATGGGGACGGCGATGCCAAGGCATTTGAAAAAGATAATGCCGGTATCTCCGCTTCATTAACTCCCTTCTTTCTGGTAATGCCAGAAGACACGGGAAGTACTGATCCCGTCATTATTTCTGCACACGACAATGGCCGTAAAGTTGTAATGCAAGAGCAACTCAACGCGTTGATTGAACGTGCCTACAATCACTCTCGCCTGAAGCATATCGCCAACTCAGACAAACGTATTGCGACCTTTATCTGGAATTACCCACCTGGTGAAAAAAATATCGGTGCCGCATTCCTTGACGTACCTTCTTCTCTTACCGAAATCGTCAAATCGCTAAAAGCTCAAGGCTATCGGGTCACCGAAAAAGACATGCAATTTTTTATCGATTCTGCTGGAGAGCTTTTACGACCTTATTACCGCCAAGAGAATTCTGCTGGATTAATTGAAAAAAACCTCGCTGATTATTTACCGCTGTCGGTTTATCAAAACTGGTTTAATCAACTACCTGATTCTGTCAAACAACCGATTGTAGAACGGTGGGGGATGCCGGCAGACAATTTTATGCTAACCGACCATCAGGGCGAACAAGCCTTTGTCATTCCGCGTATTCAACTGGGTAATTTTATCGTTTTGCCACAAGGTGTACGTGGCGAAAATCCTAAGGAACACGCTTCGCTATACCACAGTACCAAAACGCCAGTTAATCATGCCTATCTCGCTCTTTACCTATACACGCGTGAGGTTTTCAAAGCAGACGCCTATATTCATCTAGGTACCCATGGTTCACAAGAATGGCTGACAGGCAAAGAACGGGGTCTTTCAGTTTGGGACGCACCCAATCTCGCCATCGGGTATATCCCGGTCTTTTATCCCTATATTATCGATAACGTCGGCGAAGCGATGCAGGCCAAACGGCGCGGTCGCGCAACCATTATTAGTCACTTAACTCCAGGTTTTGCCAAAGCAGGCTTGTACGCGGATGTCGCTCAGTTAAATGAACTACTGACCAACTACCTGATGCTTGAAGCGGGTCAGACAAAAGCCAACACTCAAGCCGAAATTTTGAAAATTGCTAATGAGTTAAATATTTTGAAAGATCTGGGCATAGAGGGGTTGCGAGCGAAAACCGATGCCGGCTCCGAGGCGGCAATTTTCACTCAAAAATTTGACGATAATATATCGAAAATTCAGGATCACTTAAAACGACTCGCAGACCAAAGTCAGCCTCTCGGCGTCCACACTTTTGGCACGCTACCCAAAGACGCGCATCTCTACAGCACCCTACTCCAAATGTTAGGCGAAGACTTTGCCAAACGTGCCAGTGACTATGAAAAAGCGCAAGGCTTGTCGATAAAGGACGAACAGGCGTTTGACCAACGTGGCGTAAAAAAATTACCGGCACTCGATGGTTATCAACTGTTACAAGCAAAAATTGAGGGTCGCAATCTGAAAGGCCTTTCTGATCAGCTATCAGTCGACCTGGCACAAGCCACCGAGTACTGGAAAAATTTTCAGCAAATTGCCGAAATTAATAATTTGGTCAGCGCCTTGTCGGGTAAATACATTCCCGTGAGTCATGGTAATGATCCTATTCGTAACCCTGAGGCCGTACCGACTGGACGTAACTTGATCGGTTTTAACCCAGCCAGGGTTCCTTCCAAAGAAGCCTTTGATGCCGGCGCAACTTTGATGCAACAAACCATCGATGATTATCACGCCAAACACGGACGTTACCCAGAAAAACTCGCATTCTCTTTGTGGTCATTGGAAACCATGCGACATCAAGGAGCCCTCGAATCACAAATTCTCTACGCCTTAGGCGTACAGCCCAAATGGAATAAGCAGGGCAATATCAGCGAACTGGAAATAATACCTTATGAAACACTAAAACGGCCTCGTATCGATGTGGTGATTTCTGCAACCGGGCTCTATCGGGACGCTTTTCCCAACGTGATGTTACGTATTGCTGACGCCATCGATAAAGTTGCCAAACTCAAAGAATCCTACAACTATGTCTATCGCAATTCGAATGCACTTAAAGCGTCATTACTTGAACAGGGCAAATCGGAAGAAGACGCCACTTACTTATCAACGGTGCGAATTTTTTCGAACGAAAGTGGTAACTATGGAACCGGGTTGGCCGGCGCCAGTCTCGCCTCCGATACCTGGGAGACCGATGATAAACTTGCCAACCTGTATCTCGACCGCATGGGATTTGCATTCGGAAAAGATGAATCGCGCTGGAGCGAACGCGTTTCTGGCGATGGAATTTATAAACAGGTGCTCTCGGGCACTGAAGGCGTGATTTTTTCTCGGTCAACCAATCTCTACGCGTTATTGACTAACGATGATCCGTTCCAATATTTCGGTGGTATCGGACTCGCTGTCAGAAGTATTGACGGGAAAACCCCGGATATGTATGTATCAAATTTACGGCGTAAAGACCAACTAAAAGCGCAAACGATGCAAGATTTTCTAAACCAGGAAATGCGCAGTCGATACTTCCATCCTCGCTGGATTGAAGCGATGCAGGCATCTGGTTATGCCGGCGCAACCGCTATTCTGGATAGGGTCAATAACCTGTGGGGGTGGGAAGTTATGACGCCAGATGCCGTACGCGATGACCACTGGCAAATGTTTTTCTCGGTTTACGTCGAAGATAAATATGCGTTAAATATGCGAGAATTTTTCGAACAGGCAAACGCTGAGGCACTTGCCCAGATCATCGAACGAATGCTCGAAGCCGTGCGCAAAGGCTATTGGAATACCGACGCGGCAACTATCCAGAAAATGGTTGACACTTATACCGACCTGGCTAACACCCACGACATCGAAACTGATAACAAAAAGTTTACAGACTATATCAATGAACAGGCCGCTGGATTTGGTCTTGCTCCGCTGATGACCGCACTCGCCCAATCACAGATGAGTACGACGAGTACAGCGGCGCAAAAACAGCAAGTTAGCGGTCAACAACTTCAGCAGGTTGAGCAGACATCTTCGACTAAGTCCAAAGATTTATGGGTCTGGTTAATTATGCTAACGATATTTGCAACGGGTTTTATTGCTCAACTCATCGAAAATGATAAGCAACACAAGCCAGATAAAGGTAATATCAATTCAACGCCGTTAAAAGTGGCATGACCATTGAATTCGTTTTACAAGAAAACAAGAAGAGATCTTTCATGAATAGAAAAACCATTATTAGCATTCATTTATTTTTGGCATCTTTTTTTACGCCCATATTGATTATGATAGCCGTATCCGGGGGATTATATTTACTCGGTAGTAAAGGCGAAGTGACGTCAAATATCGTCTACGAAGGAGAAGCGAGCGAATTTGATTCTGGCGATCAGGATAGTAAAGCAGCTATAACGCGTCTGCTAAAATCGGCGGGCATCGCGCATAGTTTTGACTATGTTAAATCCAGTGGCAGTAATTATTTTACCCGCCCGACATCGCGAGAATACTATGTGGTTTCGTTGCAAAACGACAGGTTGCAAATTACTCACAACCAACCGGATTTTATTAAGTCAATCGTCGAGCTCCATAAGGGCCACGGTCCCAGCTGGTTTAAAACTTTTCAGAAATTGGTTGCGCTGGGGTTACTGCTAATTCTAATCAGTGGATTTTGTCTCGCGTTAACCTCGCCCATGTTACGGAAGAATGCATTGATAGTCAGTGGCGTCGGCACTTTGTTGGCATTGTCTCTGGCATTTATCTAAAAAAAAAGGCGCATCAAGCGCCTTTTTTATCATCGATCTAAGTGATGTTTACACAAAGATATTCTTAAATATAAAGAAGAATATCATCGATAAAATCGCACCCGCAGGTAACGTAACTATCCAGGAGACTGCGATATTTTTCAGCACGCCTAGATTTAATGCCGCAATACCACGCGCCATACCGACCCCAAGTACTGCACCTACCAGCGTATGTGTTGTTGAAATTGGTAAGCCAGTTCCAGATGCGATCACGACCGTCGAAGCCGCGGCTAACTCTGCGGCAAAACCTCGACTTGGTGTCAGTTCAGTAATTTTCTTTCCGATGGTTGCCATAACCCGTCGACCAAAAATCGCCAGACCCGCGACAATGCCGAATCCGCCGACTAACAAAATCCAGATTGGTAAAGCGGACTTTGAAGCAATTTCGCCGCCACTTTCAACGACGCTGACAACCGCAGCCAACGGACCAATTGCGTTGGCAACATCATTCGAGCCATGAGCAAAAGCCATACCGCAGGCAGTTACGACCATAAGTATCGCGAAAACTTTTTCTACGCTCGCGTAGTGAAAGTCGGTATCGTTTGCAGGTGATAATTTCAGACGACTAATAAAAAACTTACCAACAAATAAAACGAATACCCCAAAGCCAACCGCAATAGCGATACTGGTCATCGTTTCAAACTTGATACCAACGTGCTTCAATCCTTTAAAAAGGGTAACCAGGGCAATCATAAAACCGGCCAGGAACATATAAAACGGCACGTATTTTTTCGCGTTCGCAAGTGGGTCAGCGGTATCCAGAATTAGTTTCTGAACGCTGGTAAACAAGGCAAATGCGATGGTTCCTGACAGTACGGGAGAGACGACCCAGCTGGCGACAATGGACCCCACTTTACCCCAGTTAACCACTTCCATGCCAATCCCAACCGCGGCAAATCCGACGATTGCGCCAACGATGGAATGGGTCGTTGAAACCGGCCAGCCAAAGTAAGTAGCGACGATTAACCAGATACCCGCCGCCAGCAATGACGCCATCATACCAAATACCAGCAATTCTGGTGTCCCGGATAAAGTACTGGTTTCAATAATGCCTTTACGGATTGTCGAAGTTACCTCACCACCGGCAAGAAATGCCCCGGCGAATTCAAAGATCATTGCAACCACGATCGCCTGTTTGATAGTCAAGGCCTTGGAACCGACCGAGGTACCCATGGCGTTAGCCACATCATTTGCGCCTATACCAAATGCCATTAACAAGCCAAACATGGCCGCTAATGAAATCAGTATTACGTTGTATTCTGTAAATAAACTAAATTCCATTATTTTTCTCTCTTATCTCTGGACAGCTTAACGGGCGAGCAGTAGCTCAAGCCGAGAACCAACTTGCTGGGCGCGGTCAGCCAAATCGCCGACCCACTCAATGACTTTATACATAAAGATGACTTTGACCGCTGGCAGGTCATCTTCTAGCTCAAATAACTTGCGACGCATTTTAATCTGCAATACGTCCGCCTTGCCTTCCAACTCGTCTAGCTTGTCGATCATTTCCTCAACAATATTGACTTCTCGACCGCGGAATCCCGATTCCAGTAATTCGTCCAATTGATGGATGGCTTTTGTCGCCTGATGACAAGCTTTGATGGCGCCTTCCAGATAAGCTTTGAAATCATCGTTGATTTCAGCGGGAAACTCGATGCGACGGCCTGTCATAATCCCGGCAATATCTTTCGCTTTATTGGCGATCTTATCTTGTGATGCCAGAATAGCGAGTAAGTCAGCTCGCGCGACCGGCATAAATAGTCCTTTAGGTAACTGCAAACGCAGCTCTTTTTTCAGCTCATCTGCTTCATTTTCCAATGCGCGAATTTCTTTTTGTATCGCTTCGACTTTGTCCCAGTCTTTGGCGACCACTGCGTCGAAGAATTCGGGTAATTTGTCCGCACACTCCTGAACCTTCAGCATATGCGTCTGCATTGGTTTCATCGGTGATTTGGCAAATAAATCCATGATTGGGTTCATAGTTGTAACCTTTGTGTCATATTTGAGCTGCGAATTTTAAGGGCTGCGGTTATATTAGTCCAGCAGGCAGGCAACATGTCACATTTCTGTCATATTTCTACCAGCGCCCAAGAACCCGACCGTTGATAATAATAAGCTCAACAAAATCAACCGATTAAAGACAATGGCGAACGCCAATCTGCATGACTATGGCCGCATCAATATTACAAAATTAGGAATGGCGGCGGAGGTGATTTATTGCATCCGCGAATGATTTTAAGGGGCCAGTCGTTTAATTTCCCAGCCGGATTGCAAAGGTGTGTATTCAAATCTGTCATGCAAGCGGGCACCGCCACCTTGCCAGAATTCAAATTCAGTTGGTTTGATACGGTATCCCCCCCAGAAATCGGGCAAGGGAATTTCGCCGTCGGCGAATTTCTGCTTCATTTTTTCAAACGCACTCATCAAAAATTGGCGCGAAGAAATGGGGTGGCTCTGATTGGAGGCCCAAGCCGCTAACTGGCTATCGCGTGGGCGCGAAATAAAATACTTGAATGCTTCGGTATTAGAAATGCGAGTCGCTATTCCTTTAATCTTCACCTGACGTTCAAGAGGCAACCACGCAAAGTGAGTACTAACTTTATTGTTTTGCGCTATGTCGAGGGCTTTGCTGCTATTGAGGTTGGTAAAAAACACCAGTCCATGCTGATCCAGTTGCTTGAGTAAAACGACACGTTGGCTGGGTTGGCCATTAGCATCGACCGTGGCAAGCGTCATAGCCGTTGAGTCAATGAGATCTAGCTGGCTGGCCTGCTCAATCCAGCGCTCAAGCTGAACAATCGGATCAGCGTCCAACGCACTTCGGCGCAGTCCGTCTTTAAGATATTCTCGTCGAACGTCGTCTAACTTCATTGCACTGTCCCAAAACTCTCACCCTAGAAACAATCAGGGCACCTGAGAAAGATGCCCTGTAGGATTATCGGTCACTATTAATTTTATTGCTGTGCTGCTGGGCCACCAATAGAACTTTCACTATCCTGATTTTCCGATTCCGTTTTTTCGACTTTGGGTTTACCTATGTCATCGTTGTCATCGCTCCAACCTTCAGGTGGGCGAGGTTCTTTACCCGACATAATATCGTCGATCTGTTTTGCATCGATGGTCTCATATTTCATTAATGCAGCCGCCATCATTTCCAACTTGTCGCGATTTTCTTTCAACAATCGCTCAGCACGTTGGTAGTTTTTATGGATCAGATCTTTGATTTCCTGATCGATCAAAGTCGCAGTATCGTCTGACACATGCTTGGTCTGAGTGACCGAGCGTCCGAGGAACACTTCACCTTCGTCTTCCGCATAAGTCAATGGCCCGAGCTTTTCTGAAAAGCCCCATTGGGTAATCATATTTCGTGCGATATCTGTTGCCCGCTGAATATCGTTAGACGCGCCTGTCGTCACCTTATCTGGACCATTCAGCATTTCTTCCGCGATACGACCACCATACAACGAAGATAAATTACTCTCCAGGTATTCCTTACTGTGACTAAAGCGATCTTTTTCTGGCAAATACATGGTGACGCCAAGCGCTCGCCCGCGAGGAATAATAGACACTTTATAAACTGGGTCATGACTCGGCACTAGACGACCAACAATCGCGTGTCCCGCTTCATGCCAGGCCGTATTGAGCTTTTCTTCCTCGTCCATCACCATGGAACGACGCTCAGTTCCCATTAATATTTTATCTTTCGCTTTTTCAAAAAATTCTTGCGTGACCGTACGACAATTGGCTTTGGCGGCAAATAATGCGGCTTCGTTGACCAGGTTCGCCAAATCCGCACCAGAAAAGCCTGGCGTGCCACGCGCAATCGCATTGGCATCGACATCGTCGGCCAGGGGTACTTTCCGCATATGAACTTTAATGATCTGCTCTCGACCTTTAATGTCGGGCAAACCCACAGTGACCTGTCGGTCAAATCGACCGGGACGCAATAACGCAGGATCGAGCACATCGGGACGGTTGGTCGCGGCAATAACGATAACGCCTTCGCCGCCGTCAAAACCATCCATTTCAACCAGTAGCTGGTTAAGCGTTTGTTCGCGCTCATCATGACCGCCACCGAGTCCTGCGCCACGATGACGACCGACTGCGTCAATCTCATCGATAAAGATAATACAAGGCGCTTGCTTTTTGGCTTCGGCAAACATGTCACGCACACGCGACGCGCCGACACCGACAAACATTTCAACAAAATCAGAACCGGAAATGGTAAAGAAAGGCACTTTAGCTTCGCCAGATATCGCTTTCGCCAGCAGCGTTTTACCGGTACCCGGTGGACCCACCATCAGCACGCCGCGCGGGATCTTACCGCCGAGTTTCTGGAATTTGCTCGGTTCGCGTAAAAAATCGACCAGCTCTGAGACTTCTTCTTTCGCTTCTTCGCACCCGGCAACATCAGCAAAGGTGGTTTTAATCTGATCTTCGCTCAGCAGTTTCGCTTTGCTTTTTCCAAAGCTCATCGCACCGCCTTTACCACCACCTTGCATCTGGCGCATAAAGAAAATCCACACACCAATTAAGAGCAACATTGGGAACCAGGAAATAAAGATGGTCAGCAAAGTACTTTCGCTTTCGGCTTTTTCCGCCTTGTACTTCAGACCTTTCTTTTCCAGCGCTTTTTCAGCCAGCATTTCCTGAGCGCCGTATGGGATCTCCGAAGTCACATTTCGACCGTCAGACATGACCGCTTCGATAGTCCAGCCAACGACATTAATTTCGCGGACTTTATTTCTATCGATGTCATCCATTAACTGGGAGAACTCTACCTCGCTAGATTGCATTTGGGCGCTTTCAAAGTTCTTAAATACGGAAACTAAGACCAGCCCAATGACTAACCAGAGCAAGATATTTTTAGTCATATCATTCAAAGGAATATCCTCAATCTTTTCAAATTACAATTTTTTGGTTGTTTCCATGTTCAATAGCCCTATTTAGCCAGATAACTTCAACAACCTCGGTACTATCGACATTTTCCGCGGATTCAGCGTTACATGCCTTTTCGTACTTATATACGTGTATTATGGGTCTTTTCACCCAATATTTAAAATCAATACAATCTATCAATTGTATCCTGATGTGTAGGTTATCGCGACTTATCGCCAAAAGTTTAGAGATTAACCGTTAAAACCCTGACCCAGAATATAAACTTCGCGCGATCTCGGCCGAGAAGCCTTGGGTTTGCGTACCTTCACTACTTTAAATACGTCGTTAACTTCTTGTTTATATTGATCAAATCCTTCCCCCTGGAAAACTTTAACGACAAAGTTTCCGCCAGGTTTGAGTATTTGCCTTGCAAGATCCAGCGCTAATTCCACCAAATACATGGAAGCCGGTTGGTCAACCGCGCCTACGCCACTTATATTGGGTGCCATATCGGAAATTACAAGGTCTGCTTTTTGATTATCCATGGCCGCAAGAATTTTATCCAGAACGGCGTCTTCTCGAAAATCACCCTGAATAAATTCGACCCCATCGAGATAATCCATGGGCAAAATATCTGTCGCAATAATGGTGCCTTTAGTGCCGACCTTTTTAGCCGCATATTCTGACCAGCCACCCGGTGCCGCCCCGAGGTCAACCATGGCGATGCCAGGTCTTAGCAGCTTATCTTTTTGGTCCAGCTCTTCGAGCTTATATACCGCTCGCGACCGAACGCCCTCATCTTGAGCCCGCTTGACATAGTGGTCGTCAAAGTGCTCTTTGAGCCACCCTTTGCTGCTCTTGCTTTTAGCCATTTTTGCTTATCAAGTCTACTGGTTTCAGGTTGGAATACGAAATACCCTTTAAATCTGATCGGGCCGAGTATTTTAATAGTTTGTGACTATCACTTAACTCAAGACGAAACATTGTCGCACAAAGGGTCAATGAATTTTGCGTGATTATCTCAAATTTCGCGAAAAAATGTTAAACTTACGCCACTTATTTTTTACCGACCAACTTTATGAAAACCTTATCTAATAAACAAATTCGACATTTACGCAGCCTGGCACATGATCTTAAGCCGGTCGTTATCATTGGCGACAAAGGATTGACTCAGGCCGTTATCGATGAAATCGGCAATGCGCTCGAAACGCATGAGTTAATCAAAGTGAAGGTTCGCGCCGAAGAACGGGAAGAACGTGACCAGATGATCGAAAAGATGACGCAAAAAACCCAAGCCACTAAAGTTCAACTGGTGGGACATATTGTGACCCTGTTTAAGCGCAATAAAGAAGCAAAAATCGCCCTGCCTAAGCAATAAAACTCTGGGGACCCTTGTCCCCCAAATCAATCAATCGACTCAAATCGGCGCCTGCCGAGTGTGATTCTCGTCTATACTTTTTGTTATCGCTAATCTCGCTGAGCAATTTGAGACACTTCATGGAATTTATTGATTACCTACGTATTTTGGTCGAAAAAGACGGTTCTGATTTGTTTTTATCCACTGGCGCACCGCCGAGTGCAAAATTTCACGGCAAACTAATGGCCATTGATAAGAAGATAATGCGGCCGGGTGAAATTAAAACCATGGCTTATAATCTGATGGACAAGGAGCAAATAGCTGAATTTGAATCAAAACCGGAAATGAATCTGGCGATTTCTGAACCCAATATTGGCCGATTTCGCGTCAATATTTTTCAACAGCGTAATCAGGTATCTATGGTCATCCGCTCCATCAAAGTGGATATTCCCAGCTGGCGGGATCTAAACCTACCTGACATTCTGCCCAAACTCATTATGCAAAAACGCGGCTTGATTCTTTTTGTCGGCGGCACCGGTTCGGGCAAATCGACTTCACTAGCCGCATTAATCGATTATCGAAACTCGAATTCGTCCGGCCATATCATCACCATTGAAGATCCCGTGGAATTTGTTCATAGCCACAAAAAATCGATAATCAATCAGCGAGAAGTTGGCGTAGATACCGACAGCTACGAAGACGCCCTCAAAAACACCTTGCGCCAAGCGCCCGATGTTATTTTGATTGGCGAAATTCGTGACCAGGAAACCATGGAACACGCCCTCGCCTTTGCGGAAACCGGTCACTTATGTATTTCGACGCTACACGCCAATAACGCCAATCAGGCGCTTGACCGCGTTATCAATTTCTTTCCGGAGGAGCGGCATAAGCAACTCTATCTGGACTTGTCGTTAAACTTACAAGCTTTTATTTCCCAGCGACTGATCCCGACGGTGGACGGCAAGCGTTGTGCGGCTATCGAAATATTATTAGGCACGCCGCGAGTGTGCGACCTGATCAAGAAAGGCGGTATCGACGAGATTAAGGAAGTCATGCATAAGTCAGAAAATCAAGGCATGCAGACTTTTGATTCTGCCCTCTACAAACTTTACGAGCAAGGTAAGATCAGCCAGGAAGAAGCGCTCAAAAATGCCGATTCAAAAAACAACCTGGCGTTGAAAATTCGTTTGTCTGGCGAGAAAAAAGCGCCGCCACAAGCGGCGCCGGCAAAGCCAGCACCTCAGCCAAAACCGGCCCAGGTAACAAAACCTGCGCCGGGTAACGTACCGCCGCCAAAACTAATGGAAAAGGTGCCACCTAAAAAAGCCGCAACACCCTCGGGTTTGTCGCTCGAGCCGATGGAAGTCGCAGAAGAAGAATCGGACAAAGAGTAGCCCACATACAAAAATGCCGGTCAATAGACCGGCATGATTAATCGTCACGTTGCGTAAATAGGGTTATAAATATTGCTGTAAGAATTTTAAATAGGCGTCGGATGCGGTGATACGATTAACTTTTTTCCGAAAGCCATGGCCTTCATCTTCAAACAGAACGTATTCAACCGGCACATTATTTTTTCTGATCGCCTCGACCATTTCATCGCTTTCGATTTGCAGCACACGAGGATCATTGGCACCTTGAACGATCAGCACCGGATTTTTGATCCGCTCGGCATGAAATAGCGGCGAAATAGCACGATGACGATCGGCGTCGGTCGCCGGGTCACCCATTTCATCGTAGAGGTACTTTTTAAAACTTTCCCACCAGGGCGGAATGCTTTTCAAAGTACGTTCCCAGTTGGTCACACCAAAAATATTGATACCTACATTAAATTCATCGGTAAAGGTCATACCCGCCATGGTCATATATCCGCCATAACTGCCACCAATAATTCCGATGCGCTCTGAGTCGACCCAGTCCATGGTTTGCAGATGTTTTTTACCATAGACGATATCTTGCAAGTCGTCTTCACCGTGCTTTTTATCGTCGAGATGAAAAAAAGTTTTTCCGTATCCCGACGAGCCGCGATTATTAACCGCATAAATGGCATAGCCGTGATTCACCAGGTGCTGGATAGCAGCGCGATATCCTTTACGCGACTGCCCGCCCGGTCCGCCGTGTACCCAAACCAATGCCGGTACTTTATTTTCTGCACTTGCCCCTTTCGGCTTATACAGCAAGCCAGGCACTTCCAGACCATCAAAACTTTTAAAACGTTTAACCTCACTGGCAACCAGATCCGCTTCATTCATTTCGGGGTTTAAACTCTGGGTAAGACGTTTAGCTTCTTTATCGCCAATGGCGTAAGTGTAAAGATTTGAAGGCGAAGTATCAGAGTTAATGTAAAAAACCATTTTCGCGCTATCGGCTGAGAAATTAACGCCGCGCAAATCGCCCTCTGGAATCGGCGGCAACTCAATACTATTGCCGTTGGCGACCTCGGCAATATCTAACTTGGTTTGCGCATCATCGTTAATGCCGACAATTCGATATTTACCGTCGCGAGAAAAATAGACAAAAGCCACATCCCAGTTCGCTTGATAATAAAGGCTTTTACTAGCGTCCGCTAAATTATAGCTCCAAGCCTGATTGAATTCGCCGTGCTCGTCAGTACCGTAAATTAGCTGTTTGCTATCGGTGGTAAAAGTTAAACTTTCGTGATTAACGCTGCCTTGATGTTCTGTGATTAAAGTCGGCGTTTTCTCTTTTGATTGCAAGTCGACCAGATAAAGGTTTGAATCGGCATTTGAAATAACGTGATTGAGAACTAACCAACGACCGTCAGGGCTCACATCACCCAGCCCCCAATTGTCATTGTTTTGATAAACCAGTTCACGTTGATAATCACTTACATTGTAACGATAGAGGTCAAACCCCTTGGGGTCGCGTTCATTCGATTCGACAAAGAAGAATTTTTTGTCTCGGGTAAATCCTGCAAATCGCGCTTTTAATTTTTCGCCGGGGGTTAAATCTTTGACGCTCCCATCAAGCTCGCGGACATAAACATGATTGAGCTCATTACCACCTTGATCGGCAGTGTAGAGAATTCGATCATCTTCCGGAAACCAGCTAACGCCATAATTTGTATCGGTCGTCGACTGAGTCATTTGTGTCGGCTCACTACCATCGAGCGGGTAACGATACGCGTTAAAGACCCCGCTGGCATCACTACTGACTAGCACGGCACTGGCGTCATGATTTATCGATGACCCAAAAACGGTGGTCGTTTTAAAGAATTCTTCAGCGCTATATTTCTTAACCCCTTTGGCGGCCACTTTAGCGACAGCTTCGGCTTTTGTCTTAGGGGCTTCTACAGTTTTCTGTTCGGATGAATTATCACTGCATGCACTGAGCATAGCCAGTACAAAAGGCATTAGCAGCCATCGAGCGTGATTGCGTTTCATGGGAGATCTCCAGTTTTCGTTTTTTTTGTTTGGCCTAAATGTCAGGTCCCTGAACTTCCTACCTGCAGTAATGTACCGGATTTTCTCTGTAAGATCGAATCAGGCCCGATGATCGGTTATTAATTCAAGCTTTTACCTGTTGGCTAATAGTAATTGATCGGCAATTGGTAAACGCCTTATTCGTCGACCCGTGGCGTTAAAAATGGCGTTGGTCAATGCCGGTGCAACCGAAGGGATTGGAATTTCGCCAACGCCAGTCGGCGTATCGTCCCACGGCAGCAAATGACAAGAAAAATTGACCGGGATCTGCGCGATTCGCGCGATAGGATATTGATCAAAATTAGTTTGTACAATTTGACCATCTTGGACGGTAATTTCCAGCCCGAGCGCAGTGCTCAGGCCGTCAACCGTTGCACCTTGTAGCTGTGCCTCGACGGCGTTAGGATTGACGACTAAACCACAATCCATCGCCGCGACAATTCTCTCAATGGTCAGCGCACCTGAAGAATTCACCGATACTTCGATCGCGTGAGCCGCATACCCTCCAAAAGTAAAATGGCAGGCGATCCCGACGCCTCGGCCGGCAGGACGCTTTTCGGTGTAGTCGATTTCTGTGGCGACAAATTGAAGTAATTTGGAGAGACGACCGGGATTAAATTTAGGACCGCCGTGACCATTATAATCAAGCTCTCTCGCCTCACCTAAAAGTTTTAGTTGAAAAGCCAGTGGGTCCTGCTTGGTGTGATGCGCAATTTCATCAATAAAACTTTGAATGACGAAAGCATTGGCAGTATGCGCTGGCGCTCGCCAGCTCCCACGCGGGACGCCTGATTTCACGGGGAAATATTCGCGGCGCAAATTTGCAATGCACTGTGCTGGAAAATCGTCCGAATACAACTCCGGTTGCCACAATTTATCATCGCTCATATTAGGACGACGATAATATTTACTGGCACTGGCAAGCCGCTGCGACCAGGCAATCACTTCGTGCTTGTGATCCAAGCCCGCGATCATTTGATGCTTACCCGATGGCCGATAAAAATCATGCTGCATATCGTCTTCTCGTGACCAGACCAATTTAATAGGTTTGCCCGATTGCTTTGATATCAACGCCGCTTCTACGGCGTAATCAACGGTCAGGCGGCGACCAAAACCGCCGCCAACACGTGTCATTTCAACGCTGATATTTTCGCGGTCGATCCCCAAAGCATTGTGAATGCCGCGAGACACACCCGAAGGCATTTGCGTCGGTACTATTACCTGGCAACCCGCTTCGGTGACGTGAGCAAAACAGTTTTGAGGCTCGAGCGGCGCGTGGCTAACAAAAGGAATAAAATATTCTGCTTGAACCACTTTGGCTGCAATTTTGATCGCCTTGTCATAATCACCATCGTCTCTCACTACCTGACCTTTTTGCGCCAGGAGCCGGTCGCATTGTTGCCCAAAACTGTCACTCGATTCATCAGAATGTGGGCCTTTATCCCATTGAATTTTTAACGCTTTTCTGCCTTGCATTGCCGCCCAGGTAGTTTCGGCGATCACGGCGACGCCATCGGCGAGTATAAAATAAGGCGCCCCCACTTCAGGCCCTTTTATTGGCACCACATCGACAACACCTGGAATTCGTTTGGCAGCGTCGGCGTCAAAAGCTTTTAATTTTCCGTCCAGATAGGGGCACCGCTGCATCATCGCGACAAAGGCCCCTTGCACCTGAGTATCGATCCCGTATCGAGTTTTCCCTGTGACTACGTCATTCACGTCCAGCGCAGTTCTTTGCGTACCGGTAATTTTGAATGCTTTAACTGGCTTTAGCGGCGGCGCTTTTTCAGGTATCGGAAGCTTCGATGCAATCGAAATCAATTGCGCATAAGAGAGTTTTTTATCACTTGATCGATGCAAAACATAACCATCTTCGCAATAGGTTTGAGCAACCTGCGTCTGCCACACTGTCGCCGCAGCCTGTTGCAAAACGACGCGCGCTTTCGCGCCAATTTCTCGCATAAAAGTCCAGTTACTGGTCAGCCCCGTGCTACCGCCGACCCCTTGGCCACCATATTTCCAGGTATAACCTGTTTGTGTTTTAACGATGCCTAACGGCATTATTTTAAGCGAAACATTTTGCCAATCGACTTCTAGTTCTTCAGCGATTAACATCGGTAAGCTGGTTCGGATCCCCTGACCAATTTCAGGTTGATTGGTGCCAATTGACAACCCGATTGTCATTGAGTATCTCGATAAAAAATCCGATCTGATTGTTAGCATGGTGAGCACGCTCCGGCGAGTCGGCAGCAATATTTGATGACAGTGGCACGCCAATCAGTAAACCACCACCAGCGGTGATCCCGCTGATTATAAATTGACGTCGGTTGAGTGTAAGTGTTTGAGCGTGATGTTTTTCGTCCCATCGATCCATCGACTTTTCTCCGGATAGCCTCACCAGTTTCCCAGTGTAAAGGATATTCGGTCAGGCTATCTTTATTTTAAGACCAATGGATAGCAGAACGGGTTAAATTGAGGCAGTCCCCAGCGCGGGGAACTGCGTCGAGAAAAGACTATGATTTAGGAATAACTCTGACAATTTTATCGGCTTCTGTCGCAATATAAATATACCCATCGGCCATTTGTTTGACATTTCTGACCCGGCTTAATCCCTCAAACAACACATCACAGCCCAGCACTTTGTTACCGTCGAGTTTGCATAACTCCACATTGCCAAACTTTAACGAGCCGACCAGAAGCTGCCCCTGTAACTCCGGATATTTATCACTTGTCACAAAGGTCATTCCAGAAGGCGCGATTGACGGAACCCAATATTTAATCGGTTGTTCCATCCCCGATTTTTCGGTGAGGTCAGTGAACTTTGAGCCGCTGTAATTGACGCCATAACTAATAACTGGCCAGCCAAAGTTTTTCCCTTTGGCAACAATATTAATTTCATCGCCGCCTTTCGGGCCGTGTTCGTGAGTCCAGATTTCGCCCGTCGCCGGATTCATTTCCATTCCTTGTGGGTTACGATGTCCATAAGAATATATGGCGGTTTTTGCGTCCGCCGTTTTCACAAAAGGATTATCCGCTGGAATTCTGCCGTCATCATGAATGCGATAGACTTTGCCACCGTCGAGTGAAATATTCTGTGGATTGGTATCACGGTCACCGCGGTCCCCAATTGAAAAATAGAGAAAACCCTGACGGTCAAACTCTAAACGACCGCCATAATGATGCTTACGATCAGAATTAGGCGAAGCTTTGTAGACCACCTGTTTTTCAACCAGTTGTCGCTCTTTTAATTTTGCTCGCATAATCGTGGTATTGTCTCCACTTCCTTTTCCTTCTGGACTGGCGTAGGAAATATATAACCAACCATTTTTTGAGTATAGCGGGTGCAGTTCGATATCAAGCAAGCCGCCCTGTCCGCGTGCGGTAATTTCAGGTAGTCCTTGAATGCGATGATTTTGTTTATTTTCAACATCGGCAAAATAAAGTGTCCCGTCGCGATCGGTAACCAGAAAATTACTATCGGGTAATTGAACCATTCCCCAGGGGATTGCAATACCGCTAATTACCGTTTCATACTGATAGTCTGTGTCCGCCGCATAGCTGGCAAAGGATACTGTCGCTGCGGCAACTAGCGTCGCGAGTTTTTTATTGAGTTTGAGTGTCATTGCCCTACCCCACGGCAAAAGAGTGAAAGCCAAGATTGTAGTCAACTTTTTCTCATTTAGCAGCTAGTAGTTTGTAAAGATTTGAGATCGATCCAAATTTCATGGGTATCATCTTGCGGCGACACCATAAAGTACCAGCGTTTTTCTGCCGTCCTCTGACAGTGCTGAAGCTTCGCTTTAAAGTGAATCACTTGTGCTTTTTTGGTCACAAAGGGTTCAATCCAGCTAATTGTCCCTCGGTATGGCCAAGTGCCTGCGTGTTGTTCGATTGCAACGCTAACCTGACCGGTTGGCTGTTGTGCGACTGCTTTATACAGCCCAAGATAGTATGCTTTAAGATACTGTTTAAGCTGATCCATCGATAAAGACTCTTCTTTTACTATCCAGACGAAAACGTAACTAAAAAACGCCTCTGATTCTGCTTGATACATGCCTGGCGAAAATAGTAATTCTTCAACTCCGGATAATTTAATTTCGGGAGCAAAGTCTAGGGGAAAGGGGATCACTTCAGTTCGCCACCCGGCAGGAAAGTTTTTATAGCCCGTCAATTCCGCAGCAAAAGCCTGATACGAAAATACAAGTAAACTGAACATTAATATTTTGCTTTTCATCATTAAAACTCTTTTACAGTTCTGCCAGACATTCGACTTCTACTTTGGCGTCCAGCGCCAAACCAGAGGCCGCAAATGCACTACGAGTCGGTAGCCGCTCGGCGAAAAATTCTCGGTAAACTTCATTGGCTTTGGGCCAATCCTTGATGTCGGCCAACATCACTGTGCACTTAGTCAAATCATCAAAAGTCAGACCGTGCTCCTGAATGACGTCACCGATATTGTTCATAGTCTGTCGCATTTGCCCTTCGATGGTTTTGCTCGCTAATGTCATGGTTGTTGGCAAATTACCAATTTGACCAGACAGGTATAACATGCCGGCTGCTTTGCGCGCATTGGTAAATGGTAGACGCTGGTCGTCCCCCCGATAAATAAAAGTGCCATTTTTGATTACATGGGCGACCGATAACAGGTTTTCAATATCACGGGTTGGGTCGCTATCGAGCAACACAAGATTAGCGATTTTTCCTTCTTTAATGCTTCCGGTTTCTTTTTCTATGCCGATAACTTCTGCATTAATTAAAGTCGCAGATTTCAACGCTTCAAAAGGTGTCAATCCGCCATCTCTGACCAATAACTTCAGCTCTTCAATAATCATCGGATGCGATTTACCGGAAAGGTCGCTAAACGCATCGGTCCCCGCTGCAATTTTAATCCCCGCCTGATGGCACAAACGCGTTAACATGGACGCGTGTTGATACATGGTTGGCGCGTTTTTACTGCTATTTTTCCGTTCATGAAAAACGGTTAACGTGGCATCAAGAATGGTACCGCGCGCTTTCATTCTGGCGAGCAAGGGTTGATAATTAGCGGCGACAAATGAGGCTGTTTCTTGTGCCGGGTCAATATCTGCGTTTTGGCGACGCCAGGCGCGATAATTGTCGATCAGTTCGGCTGCCAGATCGGGCGCATGGGAAATGACTTCGACCCCCGCCTCGACGATTTCTTGAGGCTTAGCGGGGTCGATAAATGCGTGAGACCACACTTTTAAACCGTGTTTTTTAGCCGCTGTCGCGAGTAATGGCAACACGCTATCAGAAACCTTGGCATAGATTTTAATCCCCGTTGCGCCCAGCCCTTTGGCTTGCAAGACAATCGATTCAAAATCGCTCTTCTCAGTTACCGCTCGCATCCATACCGTGTCACCCGGTTTATGCCCTTTAGCCGAGGACTTTGTGCGTGGGTCGGAAAAAAATTCTGGTCCGCCAATAATCACCGAAAAGTAAATATCTGGCGATTGAATTACATCAACCTCAGCTTGTCGCTTTAAATAGCTCAGCACCCGTGAGTCTCCACCCATATCCCTTACACCGGTGACGCCGCCACGCAGTAGCTGTCTTAGTCGTTTCGCCGTTTTGGCAGGATTATCCCAATTATCAGGGTCGGTGGCGTGATGAACGTGTGCATCGATTAATCCCGGGATCACGTATTTTCCCTGCATATCGATAATGAGGCGCTCTTTAGCGCGTCGTACCTGCTTCGATTTAATAATCTGAGTGATCCGATTTGCTTCGATCACAATCGCTTGCTCGGGTACGACGCTGAGCGAATGGACATCCACCAGGTTGACATTTTTAAGCACCAGCTGTTCAGCTGAAATTGAACCAGTCAAGGTGTATAGCAGTATTACGATGCATTGGAGACTTGTTTTGCTCACGGATAAATTCCTTTTGAATGAAACCAGGCGGTACAGCGCACAACAGTGTAGGGGTCTATTTTGCGGTCATTCGTGAAAATTTTGAAGCGTAATCATGTTTATAGTGTATAAACTATTAGTTTATAATGAGCTTTCTCGATCGCCCTTCGCGCTTTGTCTATGAATAAACTTGAAGCCCTCAGGGCCTTTTGCCTGGTGAGTGAAGCTAAAAGTTTTACTGCCGCTGCCAGACAATTACAAATATCTCCGACAATGGTGAGTCGGTATATCAAACAACTGGAAGCAGAACTTGGCTGTCTTTTGTTGAAACGAAATACGCGTCAGGTATTTCTTACCGACGCCGGCGAGGAATACCACCAACAGATCGTTCCTTTGTTGAAAAAACTGGCCCAGGCCGATCTAAAAATGAGCCGCTACAATACCGAGCCGCGCGGCAAACTCACTATTTCAACCAGTATCGAATTTGGTAGCCAATATCTCGCGCCATTAATCGCAACCTACCAGTCGCAATACCCAGAAGTAAAATTGCAATTCAAACTCGATAACCAACCGCTTGATTTGTTAAAAGATGATATTGACCTCGTCTTTCGAATTGCACCCGAGCTACCGGACTCGAGTTTTATCGCACAGCCAATTTGCAAAACTCGACTGGCGTTATGGGCCAGTCCTGACTATTTAAAACGTCAGAGTGCGCCGTTATCTATCGACGAACTAGCGACTCACGCGCTTTTATTTTTTAGTCATAGTGTTCGCAAAGACCAATGGATTTTTAATTTCAATGGCGAACGAATCCATCAAAAATTTGACTGGCTATGGTGTTCGAACAACGGCCGCTTGCTGAATGAAGCCGCAGCGCAGGGACAAGGCATTATCCAGGCACCGAGTTATTCGGTGCACGAATACGCCCGAAACAAACGCCTGGTCGAAGTGATGCCAACGTATAGCATTAACAACTTGAGTGTCTATGCGCTTTATCCGCATCGGCTCGAACTTTCCATTCGAGTCAAAACCTTTGTTGAATCAGCAAAGGAATATTTTACCAGACACCCCATCGACTAGAGATATAGCAACGCGTCATTTGTAATTTCAATCGCTTGTGTGATAATTATTAAAACTTAACAAGGAATTAAGTTATGACTCAATTTGAATACGTCATTCCATTTGTCGGTATCATTTACGGTCTATGCGCGACAGACTTGCTAACCAGTATTTATCGGTTGCTTGAACAGCGGCAAAAAGTCAAATTTCATTTTCTGCCATTGGTATGGTCGGCAATTTGTTTTTTAATCATTATTAACGGTTGGTGGGCGTTTTTTGAGATTAACGATAGAGTCTTAATTAATAGCGCCGGTAAACTTTTAATTCTATGTTGCATGCCGCTGCTGACTTTTTTATTTTGTGCGGCTGCGCTTCCCGGTCGAGTACCTGATTCGGGTTGTGATATGTGGCAGTACTATCTTGCCAATCGTAAACTCTTTTTCTCGTTCCTTGTCATCTACATGATGATCATTCCACTCGTCCTCCATTATTTTACGCCCGAAAGGGAAATGACCGAATATGTGATTAGCCAATCGGTTGGCGCAGCATGTCTGGCGAGTCTCATTTACTTCAAAAATATCTGGCTGCACACAGGTGTTGCCATTCTGTTTTTAATCACCATGAGTAATTCTTTGTTCCAGCAAACGATAGTACTTTAGGGGTTAAAATATCGAGTTATGGCAGCCGATCTGTGCGCGTACGAATAGTCAGTTGACTTTGCGTGATGCCCGGCTTATCGCCTGCTATTTGGTGATGCTCAAACGCCTGTCGATTGCACGATGACCTTCTGCCCTTCCTGCAATCGTTCAGCACCACGGGTGGCAACTTGGTCACCCAGTTCTAGATCGCCTTCAACCGTGACCCAGTCACCATTGCCTTTGCCGACTTTAACTTTTAGTCGGTGAGCGGTATTGTTTTCATCAATCTTAACCACGTATGTACCATCGCGGCGAAGAATTAAAGCATCACGGTGCACGGTAAGCGCCGCGCGTTTTGATTCGATAGGAATACTGACTTTAATTAATTGACCTGCGGCCCAATATTCTTGCCCTTTGGCCGGAACATTGATCCGCATTTCAAATGTTTGTGAGCGAGGGTCAGCGGCCGGAATAATGGTGGTCGCGATCGCTTCCAAACTCAACGGTTGATCGGAGTATCCTGAAGCCGAGAGACCGCTTGATAAAATCACCTGGCTACCTGGTTTGGTAAATGCCAGGTATTTCACCGGTACAAATAAGCGAACTTCAAGACTTTCGGTATCCAGTACCTGGACTAATACATCGCTTCGACTCACGTCTGTACCAGCGCGTCTTAAGCGCTCGGTCACCACCCCTTCAAACGGTGAGCGAACCGTCGCCCGTGCGAGTTGATCATTTATCTGTTTCAGTTGTAAATCGGCAATTTCAATGTCCGCTTTGGCCAGATCGTATTGCGACTCGGTTTGTTCGAGTTGAAATTGTGAGGCGCTGTTTTTCTGACGTAACTCACGCTGACGTTTTAATTCCCTCTCTAAATATTGCAAATTAATTCGCGCACGTTTGAGCTGCGCCGATTGTTCGGCCTGGCGCAGTTGCAAAGGCAGCAGTTCGATTTGCGCGACCAGATCCCCTTGTTTCAGGTAAGTGCCCGGCTCGGCAACCCACTCCAGTTTTCCTGATACGCCGGCCGTCAACTGCATCTGATTACGGCTATACACGGTTCCCATAATATCAGCAGTGGGCGCCGATTCGCTCGCTTTAACCTCGGCAACTTTAACCGGACTGGGTGGCGCATCGGCGGCAAAAGCTGGCGCACTCAACGACCCAAAGAGCAAGGCAGATAAAAGGGTTGAAGCGGATAGTTTTTTGACCATAACATTTATTTTGACCAAAGCATTCATAATGTCACTCACACAAAATTAATTAGCGGCTGCGACCGATTCAGCGGAAGAAGCAGACGACTGGATTGTTTTTTGAAAACTTAACTGCAGTAAACTCGGCATCAGTACCAGAGTAAAAATCGCGCTAACGCCCATGCCGCCGACGATCACTGTCGCCAGACCTCGATAAATTTCTGAACCAACACCTGGAATGGCCATCAGTGGCAACATTCCAAATAAGCTGGTTAAAGTACTCATATAAACCGGACGCGCGCGAATGCGAACCGCTTGTCGAACCGCGTCAATTCGGGATAAACCTTCCGCTTCTGCTAACCGAGTTTGGTCGACCAGCAAAATCGCGTTGTTGACCACCAGGCCAAGTAAAATAATAAAACCGATCATGGTTAATAAATCGAGCGACTGGAATGTCACCAGATTTAACAGGCTAAGTCCTATCACACCACCAGCGACCGCTAGCGGCATCACCAGTAATACCAGCAAACTATCGCGCGCCGATTTAAATAATGCCGTCATCAACAAAAATAAAATCATCAACGCAAGCATAAAGTTGTTGAGCATGTCGGAGATAGCCGCGGCCATTCGATTGGCATTCCCGCTCATCTGGATGCTCGCTTCTGGCGGCAATTGCGACTCGATTTGCGGCAAAACTTTTTCATTAAGCACACTGATTGCCTCTTCTAATGACATGGTCGCTGGTGGCGAGACAATAATACTGATGGTTCTTTTTCCATCCACTCGGCGTAATTGGGTAGGACCGACGGTTCGATGAATTTCAGTTAGCTCGCCAACAGTTTGAATTCCGGCGAGCGGCGTATAAATGGGTAAGGCAGCCAGCTCATCTGGGCTATGCCACTTTGTACCGCGCAGGATCACATTCATGCGATCATTACCGTCAAAATATTCGCTCACAAATAATCCACCGGTAAAAGCTCGCACCGCATTGGCGACCGCATTACGGTCGAGCCCCGACTGGGTGATACGGCGGTCATTGGGGATCAGTTGCAACTCGGGTTCTGCGAGCGACAAACCGGGAACCGGTCTTGCGCTGGTACCCGGTAATGCTTCGTTAATGGCGCCAAGGCCCGCGCGAGCGGCGTCCATTAAAGCGTCAATATCTGGACCCTGTAAATCAAGACTGATCGAACGGCCATTGCCGCCACCGCTGACATTGATCATTGACCCGCGGAATAAAAATACCTGAGTGTCGGGCAGGTCATGTAACACTTCCGTTCTGACTACCTGCATCAACTCCTCAACCCGGCGCGGATCTTCGGAATAGATAAAACCGCCGCTTGCGCCCGGCCCAAAAGCATAAAAATTATAGCTTTTTATTTTGGGTAGTTTTTCGCCACTGTAATAAGGCGCAAGGCGAGCTTTCACCCGATCCGCTAATTCTTCTTCGAGAAATTGTAAGTTGCCACCGGGTGGCGTATTTAAACTAAAGAAAAATCCATCAATGGGTGCACGCGGCATAAAATCGGTTCGCGGCATTAAACTTAAAACCACAACCAGACTACCGCCGAGTAATCCCGTTACCCACAACCAACGTTTGCTATTGGTGTCGGTTAATTTCATGACTAGGTGAGTAATTCGTTCCCAATAGTGACTGAAGGGATCGACGCTCGATAAGTTTTTTAACCAAAACGCGCTGATAACCGGCAAAACGGTAACCGCGGTCACCAACGAGGCAATAACCGCGACCGACAAGGTCAGGGCCAAATCAGAAAACAGCTGACCTTCTATCCCTTCCATAAATAGAATGGGTAGAAATATGGCAACACTAGTGGCCGTTGACGCAAAGAGCGCACCAGTAACCTGCAAAGTACCTTTAAGCACCGCTTTGCGATCGTCTAACCCTTCAGCCCGCAACCTGACAATATTTTCCTGCACAATAATCGCCGCATCCAGCACCAACCCAACCGAGAAGGCCAAACCCGCGAGCGAAATCACGTTTAGACTGCGGTCAAAAACACTCAGGGCAAGAAATGCCACGGCGAGTGAAATGGGGATAGTGGTCGCGATTATGAGCGTCGGTCTTGCGCCGCGTAAAAATAACCAGAGAATGCCCAGCGCGAGCATCACGCCTAACCCCAGATTACCTTTCACCAGGTTAAGTGCATTACGGATATGCACAGACGCATCAAAACTGAGGTCGACTTCAAGGCCAATTTCTTGCAACGGTCCTTCGTTGAGTTCTTTAATGGCTTTATTGATTTCGTCGAGTACCTCAACGGTATTACTGCCATTGGTTCGCTGAATGGTAATGTAATAACCCGGTTGGCCGTTTCTTAAGGTAAAGCCAAACGCATCCTGCATGGTTTCTTCGACATAAGCCACATCACTAAGATAAATGGGCCGTTCACCGCTATAACCGACAATCATTTCGCCGAGATTATCGACATCGTATTGGCCGGCAAATCGGACCGTATAATTGCGGCGACCGACTTCGGCAAAGCCACCCGACACATCTGATGCGCGCGATACGGTTGAAGCGATTTGCGAAACTTGTAATCCAAGCGAAGCCGCTTTGTAAGGGTCAAAGGTGATGCGCAGCTCTCTTGGCCGTTCGCTATTGAGATTAACCCGAGCGACCCCGTTGATCTTGGCAAAACGCGGCTCAATCACATCGTCAATCAGTTTTTGGTAGACGGTAATATCTTCAATATCCACGCCTTCCTGCGGTTTAATCAGCAGAGAAGCCGCGTTGGGCGCTTGCGGTCCGGTGCCAGCCGCCGACACAACCGGTTCGAATGCGTCGAGCGGTAAAGGTGGCGCCTGATTTAAATTATTAAGCACGTCAAGCATCGCCTGTTTCATATCGGCGCCGGCTTCAAAAGTTAGTGTGATATTGCCAAATCCGCGTTGTACGTTGGTGGTTACATCGGTAACGCCAGGCGTATTTTTAACGACATTTTCAATCGGCTCGATGATGACAGACTCTAATTCTTCAGGCGCAGCCGCGCGCCATCCGGTACCGATATTAATCTGTGGCTGCTGGATATCCGGCGTTAGCTGAATAGGCAGTTTACTGATGCTGATCACACCAAAAACCAGAAGCAGAACGGTAATCACAATTACGGCAGCCGGATTTTTTATGGATGATCGCGTTATATTCATGGGTCTGACTAGTTCGGAAATTTAAAGAGCTACTATTTTGATACAAAGCGCTACATTTATCGCAGTGAATGATGTTTCGAGAACATTGAATTCGTAACAAAGTGATTCAGGGTATTGAATTTGTTTACAATCGCACCAGAGTTGGTGCGGATTAACGGAAGATTTTTGAGCTTTGCCAGTAGGGTGATGAACGAACCCTAAGATTTTTAATTTTAAGTTTTCGTTTCCATCTGATTGTTTGTCGTTTTTTCAACCTTTGTTTTAGGAGTTAAACATCCAAACTTACCGTTTTTACCGCGTTAGCAGCTCCAATTTGCTCCAAATCCACACTTTCCTTGTAGATAAAAAGAACGACGGTTATAAACCGACAATTCTTTTCTATTTATATGAAACACCAAAAGACCGTTAATATCAGAATAAATGAAGCTAATATTATCTTCAGCCCCTTCTTCATATCTGCATATAAAGTAATAAGCCTTTTGTTCTACACCAAGTAATTTAATAATGTAATTATTACTAATAACAGTGCAGTTTCTACCTTTGTAACTCCACTCTTTTGTTTTGAACGAAATACTCTTAGGTACAACAAAGAATATCCCCATTCCTTCAAAACACTTATATTCAGATTTTTTGTCACAAATCTCTATATCCTTAATAACATCACTCGTTTTTATAACAGGTTTCCCTGGGTGAACAAGACTCTAGTTTTAGAAAACTCCTCTATTCTGAGCAAGTCAAACTCATATAGTCAAGATCTAAAGTCAACTTTGATGTATCAAATTTTTTAGTTTTGTCCCAAGATTCAAAATTGTCACTATACACAAATCTCAAAGTCGTATCATTCGAAAATATTGTTGAACAGTAAAAGCTAAACATTAAAATTAAATAGTTAACTACACTCTTCATATTATCTCCTTCTTAATCTGCAACATGATGCAAAAAACCACCAACTGCTTCAAACTTACGGTGCTTTTTATTTTCATTATATACACCAATGTCAACTAGGAAAAATGAATGCCTGATTACATCACCGACTGCGATAAATAAGACCTGTAGGTTAAATGGGGGGTTGACCTTTTATCAAACTGTATACAAATAGTGAAAGCAAGCTATTCGCTAAGGAAATGATGAAATAATAGTAATCTTTTATTTGATGTTTTTTTAAAAACTGATACGGCCATACAATTGTGAACATGTTAGTTTCTTTTCCTAATGTTTTGGAATTTTTTTGAATATTTAGAATAACCTTCACAAAAAATATACTCGAAGCAATAAAGCTAACATAAAAGCTACTAATTAAAAAAATGATTAAATAATTCAATATTCTTCCGATTGATAATCTTGTCCGTGCCCGAGACTGTGAGCAATTTGGTGAGTAAAGTTAATACTGAAATCTGCCTCTAGACCAAAACTTGTAAGTTGGCGTGAAGCCCAAAAAAATGGTTGAATAATACAACCAATAATTGAACGAATACGTAAATTTAAAATTTATTATTTGGTTAAATTAAAGAAGCCGACTCTTCCTGAGTGATAAACGCCTGATCCGCTTTCTTTTTGATCACCACGCGATTTCGACCTAAATGCTTGGCATGGTAAAGCGCTTGGTCTCCCCGTTTGATAAGCTCATAAATATCATCATCTTCAAACATGGAGATTCCAATACTGACCGTCAATTCTCCGACCGGGTCTATCGGAGTCACTTCAATTTTATGACGGATTCGCTCGCAAATGGCGGAGGCTTTATCCGCATGGAAATTATCCCAGATAATAATAAACTCTTCTCCGCCCCAGCGACATAGCATGTCAGCCGGCCGCAAGCTCTCCTGAATCAGATTACAAATAGCAATAATGACCTGATCGCCGACGTCGTGACCAAACTTGTCATTCACTTTCTTAAAGTGATCGATATCGAGCATCGCGATGCTAAAGACCGTCAGATTACTGGTATCGCGAGTACACAATCTCGCCAATTGCGCCTCACCGGCGCGGCGATTCCAGACGCCGGTCATCGCGTCAATCTTGCTTTGTTTTTCAAAATGTACGGCTTGTTGATTGGTATGACTGAACCGCCGAAAAAAATAAATACCCAACAATACTGCAATGCCAGCGACCACAAATGAAAAGTTTTTCAGCAGTTGTTCACGTTCTGCCGCTAGCGTTGCGATTTTTTTCTCCTGCTCCAACACAAGACGTTTATTTTGTTCTTTTAAGCGAGTGGTATAGCGCTCCAGACGGGACAGGTTACTGGCTATTTTTGATTCGCCCATTTGCTCTCTTATTACCGAAGCTTGGTCACGAGCCTGGTACGCCTGTTTATAATTTTCTTCGCTCACTTCAATATCAGCGAGAAGTAAATAATTGTCACGTAGCTGTTTGATCAGCTCAAATTTGTTAGCTACCTGAAAAGAACCTCTGAGCTTTTCGCGCGCGGCCGGGATTTGTCCCTGGATATAATGCAACCTGGCGTATTCGCGCAGAATTTCGCTTTGATGGTGTTCCAGGTCGCTAAACTCAGCCTCAGTAATCGCTTTGTTAAAATACTCGGTGGCCGCCTGATAATTATTCAAATTCATTTCGATTTTGCCGAGATTTTTATACAAGGTCGGCAGAAAAGCATTGTGGCCTATTTCATCGGTGTAAGAGAGTGCCTTTAATAAATCGACTTTGGCTGAATCGTAATCACCCAACTGAATTTTCATAAACCCCTGGTTTTGCAGGACAATCGCCATATTCATTTTGTCACCGCGCAATTCATGTGAGCGCAACGCTTCCATAAAGTAGGGTTTGGCCAGTTCGTATTCGCCAATTTCTACGTATATAAGCGCTAACCCGCCCTTAATACGGGCAATATCTCGGTCGTTTTGAGTATTTTCAAAGCTATAAAGCGCTAATAACAGCGAATCGAGCGCGCTACTGTGATTACCCGTTTGGGCATAAACAGCACCGCGATTGTAATGGGCCTGGCCTTCAAGGTTGGCATCTTCAAGCTCTCGCGCCTTAGTCAATAACACTTCTGTCAATTGCAGGGTCAGTTCAACGTTAGCGGTCACTGCGGCTGCATAACTTGCTTTAACTAATAAATCAGGCGAAAACTGATTAAAATCCTGGTAGTCAAAGGACGCCAGAGAATCAACAATTACAGAGGGGTTTTTATCAAAATTGGCCGTGATGGTCGCTTCAATGTCGTTGGCCAGGGCGTAATGAGGCACGGCCATCAATATTAAATACCAATATGCACAAAGTGTGGAACAAAATGACCTGCTTATTCCAAAAAGAAATTTCACACGAAACAACCCGAGAATGCAGCGTTATAGTTGGTTTAAATTCATCCCGATAATAGCAAGATACCGGTAAATCGTCGACTAAAGCCTAAGCGCTAATTGACATCGACAAAGTGGGTCAGTATAGTGCGCTTGCTTTTTTGTACGCAAAGCGCGTCGGAAAGTCCGTGACTAGCTTTCCGAATAAGATATTCTTATAGTCACAAGCAAATTGCCCAGATGGCGGAATTGGTAGACGACGGACAGGAGTCCTAGCGTCGCGGGAGTCAGGACGACGGGAGCGACCGCGCGAAGCGCGTCGGAAAGTAGGTGACTGGCTTTCCGAATAAGATATTCTTATAGTCACTCAAATAATGCCCAGATGGCGGAATTGGTAGACGACGGACAGGAGTCCTAGTGTCGCGGGAGTCAGGACGACGGGAGCGACCGCGCTAAGCGCGTCGGAAAGTAGGTGACTGGCTTTCCGAATGAGATATTATTATAGTCACGAACAAATTGCCCAGATGGCGGAATTGGTAGACGCGCCAGCTTCAGGTGCTGGTGGCCTTCGGGCCGTGGAGGTTCAAGTCCTCTTCTGGGCACCATCTTATACTTCATAAAACTCCTAACCCCAGCTTCGGCATTTTCATACCTTATTCCATTTCTTGAACTTTATATGATAGTTCCTGTAATCTATTGAAAAAATTAATAATTTAGCCTTCCTAGAATAAATAACATTTTTAAAAATATATGTTTTATTAAGATTATTACGGAAACAACATTATGAATAAATATTTTTGTCTAGTTTTGTTTTTGACAGGGTGTGCAACCTATTATGTCCCGCCAACAAAAGATAAACCGTTAGCATATGTATCATATGAAGTTCTCGGAGATCCAATTCTGGGGTACACTGCAGAATTATCACATGTAGTAACACCTACTTCGTCAAGTTGCCCTTCTAAGAAAAATAGAATGGTATGGATAAATAATGGGAATCCATTTGGAGGTTCAACAACTGAATCAAATAATATTCCTATCTTAGCTCAAGATTCATTTACGGTATTTGCTGGTGTATATCCACCGAACCTTTATGGTCAAAATCCATGCCGACATGGTTTAACTTTTAAACCCGAGATTAATAAACATTATCTAGTTTCAATATTATGGAAAGGTTCATGCAGCTCAGCGGTATACGAGATAAACGACGGTTCAAAGAGGCTGATCGACTTTCAAAAAGCGGAGTATTATGGTTGCAGATAGATGCTAGAATCACCTACGAGTTTTTTAAATTGTTAGTGAAATGTAAAATAACCTATTAAGCTCGACCCAGTTTACTGTCGCCTGAGTTTGAGCATTCCGCCAAAACTAAACCTGCTTAACGTTGAATTTTTCTTTAAGGCGCCCTTCACAACATAAAAACATAGCTATGCGTCGAAATTGGCAGTTACCATCATCAATTACCAATAACTTCTAAATATCATGAAAGACATAGTCAATACGGCTTTCAACTGCTCAACTGATAGTTTTGACAGATATTTACCAACTATCATTAGGGGAGGGTCTAAAGAGAGTTGACCACTTATACAACCCCCACTTGCACTAGTAGTAAAGCGATCGTAAAATAAACATGGACAAAACCAATTCAAAAGGAGAATCCATTACAGACTAAGAGGCCACTTCACAGTAGGGTTTACTTGATAACGCAGCTATCTCTTACCCCTTACGGGGGAAGTTAGAGAAAGATAGGGCTGGAATACCCCCTCGAAAATTATTATTAAAAGCTTTCGCCCTCTCCTCATTAGATCCTAAACAAGCGATAAAGCGATACGCAGATCACTACAAAGCTACATATCGATCAGGCGCATTTATTTTTACACTACATATAGTGTTACTCCATCAAAAATGATACATAAATATCCAATAAACACCACAAAAAAGTCAATAAAGCACACCACTGATCACCAGCAAAACCTTATAAAACAACACAATAGATCTTTTTTGACTTATTTTTTAACCTCTTTTGATCATTTTTATTGACTATCTAGATTGATCTGAGTATAGTTCACAATATAACTAATAAACCAAGGTAGAAGGATGGACTATACATTCAGAGGTTTAATGTCATTTCTAAGTCGATCGGGTAAAGACGGCAGCTTACCGTACAACACAGCGCGCACTCGTCGTACAGCTGTTCGTAGAGTTTTTGAATGCCAGCCTCAATACGCACAAAGCAATATTTTCGATATTGATGTTGACGAAGTTATGCAAGGTTATCGAGCAAGCTCTGGCTCAGATGTTTCTGAGGCAACTTTAAAAACGTATCAATCTCGAATAAAAAAAGCTATTGCAGAGTATCGGTATTGGAGAAATAACATGGCTCACAACAGCGCGGTCGATTCTTCAGTTGATACCTTCGATTTTCCTCTCCCACTACGACAAAATCTTAATGTGACGCTAAAAGGAATTCCGCTGGATTTGACAGCACGTGAAGCTGATTTAATTTGTGAAGTAGTCAAACAATTATCTGTAATGTTGAGAATAAGAAATAGTGATAATAATACAGATGAAGATTGATCAACAGAATATTAGAAGCATGAAGAAAAACTGTGGCGCCATTGCCGTAGTACAAAAAATAATAAGTAAAAACGAAAGAGCGCCCATGTTTGCAGACATGAGCGCTCTTTTTGAATCTTCCACGGGTGCGAGGGGTTGCCCAAAAGAAGGCCAGACCAAACCACCGCAGGAAAATAGGCTTTGCAGCATAATCATGGCGGTAAAAATGGCTGGTGTCAAGGGACTCCAACGGAGAAAGACAACATGGCTATTCCGCCGTTTCCAGCACCTGCTGGCTATAAATGGGTGTTTTGCAAGTCATTCAAGCACTGGCGAACAGGAAAACAAGTTTTTCCTAAGAAGTCAGATTGCTTTTGCTTTTTAGTACGAGCATAACACTTGCCGGGGGCGGGTAACCGCTTCCGGTTTTTCTTTTTTAAGTACAAATTGTTCCAATAATGTTCCAAACTGGAGATATGGATGAGCCTAAAATCAAGGCCTGCAGCGAAGAGTGCCATCTCCTTTTCTGGGCACCATCATCTTATTCCTGATTCTCAACCTTAGCTATCCTTCGCCTATAGGGCGAGAATTCTTCTATACTCAATATCTATTGGGGATTCAAACCAGGCTTTCGTTAACGAACCGTCAAATTACAGGTTGTTTATTGCTGATTCCTGACATATAAAACTAATTACGCTGTATTGTTATGGAAGCTAATTTTCTCACGCAAATAATTCTGCCACTCACGCTTTTTATTGTCATGCTCGGCATGGGCTTGTCGCTCAAACTCAAAGATTTTTTTCAACTCGTCCAAAGCCCGCGACCTATCCTGGTTGGCCTGTTATGTCAGATGGTCGTTTTACCGACCGTCGGTTACCTATTGGTCACCATTTTTCAGTTAGAAAAAGAATTAGCGCTAGGATTTATTATTCTCACCCTCTGTCCTGGCGGCCCTGCTTCAAACGTGATCACTTACATGTTTCGGCAAGATACAGCTTTATCGATTTCACTAACGTCGGTCGTTAGTTTTGTCGCCCCCTTTTCCATACCGGTGCTGACTTTTGTGTTTATGGAGATGATGGCTGAAGGTGGTCAAAAATTTTCACTCGATATCATTCCGACCATCATTCAATTACTGGCGATTACAATTGTTCCGGTTTCGATAGGAATGTGGCTACTGAGCAAGTTTCCTAAAAAAGCAAAGGCTATCGAGAAACCCATGGTTATTTTTGCGGTCCTTTTGTTATTTGCCGTAGTCACCCTGATAGTGATTAACGACTGGCAAAACATGACTCGCTACTTTGTTGTCACTGGAACCATTGCTATCCTGCTTAATTTTTCTGCGATGGTGTGCGGCTTTTTAGTCGCTAGTTTATTTCGATTACCATCAAAACAGGCGGTTACCATCAGTATTGAAACCGGCATTCAAAATGGCGCGCTCGCGCTGTTTATCACCGGCACGATTTTAGACAACCTGACCATGACGATTCCCACCGTAACTTACAGCCTCATCATGTTTTATTCCGGTTGTCTTTTCGCCTGGTTGATTAATGGCCAATGGTTAAAATTATTACTAAAGGCTAAAAAATCTCAATCCTAATAAGGTACTCATTCTCCGCGGCTATTCAGCAAGACGTTTCTTTAAAGACTAATTTTTTCGCGATTAGATTAGGCCCTTTAATGCAAAATCCCAAACAACAGTGATGAGAAATAAATTTTGATTTATCTAAAAGCATTCCAGCCAGCGATATAGTCGCTCGCCGTAACGCCAGAGTGACAACCTCGCTATTATGCGTGACCAATTTAGACCTGTAGACTGGAAGAGTTAGAACCCAGGTCGTTTATCCCGCCTTTTTGATTGGGACATTCGTTGAAGACACTTGTTGAAAATCTAACTTAATTCTGCCATTTTCCAGCGTCTCGGTAATCTGATATTGGCTCAATCGCGATTTTAATAACTGCACTTCCGTTTGCAATAATTTCAGTTGCGCTTTTAACGCTAAGGTTTCTGCACCCACCACATTGCGCGCTGTTACGGGCGAAGACAATTGGGTCTTCTTGGCGCTCAACCATTGATAGAGCTTTCGTCTCGAAATGCCGAATTCGGCGGCAACATCGGCGATCAGGCGGCCATCATTTTTTACCGCTTCTATGGCTTTCGTTTTAATACTTGCCAGGGTGTTCATGATTTATCTCCTTGGGTATTACTGACAAACTGAGGTGAATGACATTAACCTTGCGCATTACCTCTGGAACTAACCGATTTAAATTAATCTATTGAAATTTTCCTATTGAAATTAACGTGCCAGTTTTACTACCCATCGTTTTTATATAATATAACTCCTTACTATTCAGGAACTTAAAACATATAATGCGGTTATTCGATTTTCAGCGCTGTGATCGGAACTTGCACCAGTTGGACGCGCATTAGCGGAGTCAGGTGATAATATTGCACCAAAATCTACCACTTTAGTGGTAGATTTTGGCTTATTGATTTGCTGGAGATTTTTCGTTGAGCATCTCTGTCATCAGCTGTTTTGCGCGTACTAGCTGTGGGTCAAAGCCCAGCGACTGGTCGGTCGGATAGGCCACGGGAATATCCGGCGCAATACCGACGCCTTCTACCTGAGTGTTGTCGAGCAATAATTCGGCACTGGCGATAAACAGAAAATAATTTTGCTGTTCGTTAAATACACCGCGCCCAGCGGTAAACGCGCCTTGTGTGGTGGTACCAACTAGAGTTGCGCGAGCCGACTTTTTAAACTGATAAGCTAATGACTCTTTACCCGAACGAACGCCTTCATTTATCAGTACCACCATTGGACCGGCAAAGGCATTTACATCAGGCTGTTGCGGCGGATCCTGTGTATTTCGATCACCTTGTTTGTCGATAACCGTAAAACGAAAATAATCTTCACGCGACCCAAAAAATGGATCGAGATAATCATACCAGGCACCACCAAAGCCGCCGCGCAAATCCAGAATGATCCCGTCTAACCCTTTAAATTCCTGTTCGATAGTTTGTTTAAATTCGTTCAAAATCTGCGGGTGGATACCAGTCCATAAATGAATATAACCGACGCGCTTGCCGGCGAATTCGAGAATTTTTTTACTCTGTTTCATGGCCTGAAAAAAAGCATAGCTGGGATTATCATAGACAGGTACAACCCGGCTCG